>Ga0302288_1000607_pt1 | contig 27412 bp, 21 predicted proteins | sample III_Fen_N1_1_FD_194549 | JGI IMG/M metagenome (GOLD analysis project Ga0302288, IMG submission 194549) | Peat permafrost microbial communities from Stordalen Mire near Abisko, Sweden - III_Fen_N1_1 | ecosystem: Environmental > Terrestrial > Soil > Wetlands > Permafrost | place: Sweden: Abisko...
TTAAACCTTGAAATTTGTTCTTAAAGAAGACTTAGTTCTTTGATAAGTCCATACCAGATTGACCGAATTGTAGTTCAACAAAGATTCCATGTTGGGCATTACATGCCACATGAAATCCTAGGTATTACCAGCTGTCCTTTATTTTATATCGGGTTTATATATGTTTAATAAATTATTTTAATTAAATAAATCAGACGTTGTTATTTCTTTAATTTTATCACTAAAGTATATTTTTCCAAATATCCCTATTCCAATATTTTTTGATTCTCCATACCAAGAAATATTGGTTATAGAAAATATGATATAATTAGAAGAAGTTATATTCCTTTCAAATTGTGTTAATTTTAGATTTTCTTCTGTACTAAGATTTTTTTCCCCAGATTTCTTTTCAGTATTTTCTATTACTTTTTTAATAAATGCATCTTTGTGATCAATTGAGTTAGGATTTGTTAAAATAGCTATAGCTAAAACGATAAATAGAACAATTAAAAGGCTAAAATACCATTTGGTTGGATTTACATTATTAGTAGAGTTATCATTATTAGTAGATTTATCAGATGATTTTGGAATATATTCAAGTAAGAAGTCATCAAATGTTTTATCCGTATTTCTTTTAGACCATTCATAGAAGGAATTATCAAGTTTTTTATCACAAAAAGGACAGAAAACTAGATTTTTGTTAGTTAAATCAATTGCTTTACCACACTTATTACAAGTTGTAGAAATATTTTTATTTATTGTTTTTTGAATTGGCTGATTATAAGAATATATTATACCCGCAATTTCTTTAAATTTCTCAAGTCTGAGTTTTTCTGAATCTCCAAGTAATAATATGATTATTAGTGTTATCAGAGGGGATATAAGTATTGATAAAACAAAGTATCCCAAAAAGTTTCTTCCTTTGTTAAAAGCAATAATACCTATTACAAAGCTAAAAATTAACCAAAAGATTAATATTGATGTTATTTCCATATTAATAAATTTAATTCAATAAAATTAGTAAGCCATTGATGTTGAATTTTCCTTTTTTTCCTCATATTCTTTCTCTCTTCGTTCCTTTTCTTGACGTAAATTCTTAATTTTTTTACTTAAATAACATTCTTTAACAAAAGACAATATTAATTCTTTACCATTAACTAATTTTGTACTTATTACTAAATTAGTTTTAGTAAGTAATGTTATTTTAAATTTAGCAACAGGTGTAAAAGTTATTGATTTCTTTAAAATTAAATAACCTTTTTCGTATTCCCAAATACCAAACCAAGACCACCCTTGATCTATTCCTCTTTGATCTTCAAGATATGTTTGAGTTGCAAATAGCCCTGAAAAGTCTATTAACAATCTAGAAGTTCTTACACCTTGCATTGATTTATCATTCATAATATGTTCAAAAGCATCAGGAATATATTCATTGAAATAGTTTTTTTCTTCTGAAGGTAAATAACAATATAGATAAGTTGATAGAGCTCTATTTTCAAAATTTGTTGAATCTGCTAACCACCAATCTCCAATTAAAAAGCTTGAATCTATATCATTTCTGACAATAGAATCCTTTTTCATATTATTACTATCCTTGTTTATCGATTTATGGTTACAATTTTCGAATATTAATAGAATTAATAAACTACCAATTAATAATTTTAAACTTTTCATAATGCTATTAAATAATGTTTTACTAAAATTTATCTTTACAATGACATAGAAAATCCTCGATTTGATAAGGTGCCATATTTAATGTTTTAAATATAATTGGAAGTTCACTAAGGTCAAGTTTATTTTTACCTTTAACGGGTAAATTTAATCTTTTTGCACCGATCAATGTACCACTGTGTAAATATATCTTATCAGGGAAGATATTCTTATAACAACCTATTCTATAAGAGGTGTCATAAAAAGCAAGTTTACTAATTCTATCAACTTTTATAAGACAAATTAAATCAAAAATCTCATCAAAAGTAACTGCCTTATTAAGTTCTTCTTCAATTTTAATAATTTCTAATGAGAATAAATCTAGACTCTTTCTACCATTTTTTCTTTGATGGGGATGTATTTTCTTGTTTTCATTAATTGCTTTTGCTGCAATAATAATTGCAGAATGAAATGTCGTTTGTTTTAAACAGTAATTTAACTGAGAATCTATTTTTTTCTCATTTAAGAAGACTTTTATCTGATTTTCAAGCTTTTCAAGCTTTTCAATATTATCTGTTTCCATTGGTTTTAATGATTTATTATTATGTAATCTATTATCACGAAGATGTTTTTAGGATTGCTGGTAACATCCCTGTATCAGCAATTGCTGATATATTCCATTTATCTTCAGGTTGTCAATCCCACTTAAACGTGAAAACCTTAAACCCCGAAATGTAGAATATTCTTTCAAAAACAGTGATTTTTTATTCGTTTCGTTTGCTATTCAAATGTAAAAAATAAAACTAACGATCCAAACTATCGAGCGGACTTTTTATTTTGTGGAATCCTTTGGTTGTGATAATACCTCAGTTCGGCAAAGGTTCTACCTTCGTTGCTTTTATGTTTTCAGGCTACAGCCTGTTCCGATAAAACTTGTTTTGTCTCTCACTTGCTGATAAAAGCCCAAAATGGCATTGTATCAGCGACTCGAACAACAGAATAATTATATTTTTTAAAGCCTATAAACAATGGTTCGAAACTGTTGCACTCCACCGTACATCGGCTATTTGTGTTACCCGTGTTACCAATTCGTGTATCGCTTCTCTATCCTTATTCAGGCACTATAAAGCAACAACCGATACAATCCCCAAAAAGGAGAACGTATCGGCTGTTGTTTTTAAGTGAGGTATCACAAACCGGTCATTGTAATATCTATCTTAACCAAATCGCTATTTGTTATATGCACGGTGATGGTTTGGCTCACGTAGCCTATTTTGGTAAAGCTGACGGTATAGGTTCCTTCGGGAATCGATTTAATATAAAACCCTCCGGCATCGCCTGTTAGTTTTTCCAATACAAGTTTCCCGTTCAACATAAATTGTACATGCACACCATTTAAATTCAAACCGTTTACGGCTGATTTTACCTGTCCTTTCACCATCAACGAACCATGATGAAACACAACATTGCGTGCTGCCTGATAGTTGTCAAAATAATCGGGATCGCTAAATTCCAACAAGGCTACCAGTTTATCCATTTTGGTGAGTGCCTTTGTCAGATCGGCAAACAGATCGGTTAAATGATCGGTAGCTTGCAATACACCTCTACGAGCCTCTTGTGGTGCGTTTTGGTTGGTTTCAAAGTTTTGAACCAAGCCATTATAGTGTGTAAGCGTATCGGCTGTTACGCCATAAGGTGCCAATGCTGTTAAATGTGCCTGAGCTATACCGCCCAATACGTTGCATGCCGAGATAAAGGCACTTTTAGAGAGTGGTGTAAAATCGGTTATCAGGTAGCGTGCTCGTTGTTCCAATTCGGCATCGTCGGTCACTGTTGCCAATGCAACAATTTGTTTACTCAAAAATAATGCAGCTGTTGTTGCCTGATCGCGTTCCTGATCGCGTTTGGGTCGCACACCGCTTACATCGGTTTGCTGCTGTTGGTCGGCAACTTTTATGTCCTCCACTATTTGTTTGATTTTGTTGTTCGCATCAACCAAGCCCGGCACGGTTGATATGATTTTTTGATTTTTGTCGTTCAACTCTGTTACCATGATAGCTGAAGAATCGACATCGTTTTGTTTACTGTTCATAGCTACTTACATTTTAAAATTACTAAATCAATTAATTAATCTAAATGTGCAGGTATGTAACCGGTCTTAGTCTTTTTTTCGCAGAAAAATGACTCGGCTCATATCTCCCTGTTCCTTTTTCAAAACTATATTTTAATTTTTAAAAAAACAAGCTTTTTTTATTTTTTTTGCATAGTTATTACTCTATTCTATAACCGGCAAAACACTGAACGGTACATCATTGCCCCTAATTTGTCATCGCTCTTCTTTGGTCTTGTCATCGGTCTTCTTTGGTCTTGTCATCGGTCTTCTTTGGTCTTGTCATCGGTCTTCTTTGGTCATGTCATCGGTCTTCTTTGGTCTTGTCATTGCTCTTCTTTGGTCTTGTCATCGGTCTTCTTTGGAGTTGTCATCGGTCTTCTTTTGTGTTGTCATTGCTCTTCTTTGGTGTTGTCATTGCTCTTCTTTGGTGTTGTCATCGGACTTCTTTGGTCTTGTCATTGGTCTTCTTTGGTCTTGTCATCGGTCTCCTTTTTGTTGTCATCGGTCTCCTTTTTGTAATCATTGGTCTCCTTTTGTTTGTCATCGGTCTCCTTTTTGTTGTCATTGGTCTCCTTTTGTTAATCATCGGTCTCCTTTTGTTTGTCATCGGTCTTCTTTTCTAATTATAGTTTCTACTATGAAGCAGCACAAAGCCAATTAAACAAAGCCCTGAAGTGATTGAGCCCTTTCCGGGTTCAGAAATTTGGAGCCTCTTTTTCCATTGGTTTCTCCGGTGGTTATTAAAATGAAAGCCCTGCTGACTTACCTAATAGTCCATCCGTCGGACATTCTTTTATTTGTCGGATAAATCCGACAAATAAAGTTTTTGAAGAGATGCTTTTTATTGCCGTTAGGCTTTAACCGAATTATTATTGATTCCTTATATGCGTTTTCCCTGTACTAATGGTAAACAATAAATGATTCCAAATCTATTTGTGTAGAGAGATTAGCTACGTGTAGAGAAAGATATTTCCGGAAGGGGTAGGGGTTGATTCGGAAGCAATTGAGAACTCATTTTTTATTTTTTCGACAGCATTAAAGCCAGTCCTAAGCTACCTAAAACACCGACTCTGCTCCATTTTGTTATGTTCCAAAATCTTTGATTGTGCAAATATGGAGTCAATCTGGCTGATAGTAATGCAATGAGAGAGAATATTACAAATGCCTGCAGCATAAATATTATTCCAAGGAAAATCATTTGTAGTGTTATATTATACCCCGTTTTACTCACAAATTGGGGCAGGAATGCAATGAAGAATAACGCTACTTTCGGATTTAAGACATTCATGAAAAGACCTTTTTTTATCAATGCTGAAATACTATTGTTTTGTGGTGTCTGATTCAATTCTATTTTTACATCCGACTGGTTGTCTTTTGTTGCTTTATAGGCTAAATAGAACAGATATAATGCTCCAAGATATTTAACAACTGAGAACGCGAGTGCCGATTTTTGAATTATAAATGACAATCCGGTGGCAGCCGCCAAGGTGTGTATCAGTACTCCCAACGAAAGTCCTATTGATATTGCAATACCGTTTTTGTGACCTTTGGTTAAACTTTCGGTTAATACAAAAATATTATCGGGTCCGGGCATTAACGACAACAGTATTGATGCTCCTAAGAACGAAAGAGCCAGATGTAATTCCATGATTCTTATTTTTAAATACTATTTTTGATGACAGCCATTGCCATTACCCGATAATAACCGCTATAGGGTAACGATCGGGTAATGGCAATAACCGTTTCAAATATACTAATTAAAACGAAAGAGCTTTATCCCCCCGACTTTTTTATTAGTCGATAATCGTGTTGTAAAAGCACGGGAACAATTGCTTTGAGACCAAGCTTTGCAACATTGATTGCGGGCTAGTTGAATATATTCACTTTCCCTTTTTGTTCGTTTGCGAGTAGGGTGGTGAAGATATAATGTAAGGTGAAATCTACCTGAAAACTTTTGATATTCCGTTGATACAAATAACGTGAAGCTTTCATCCCAATTTTCGCGACAAAGACGGCTTTGCAATCTTGCAGTTGATCGGCAAGGCGTATTAATCCTTGTTCGGAATGTTCGGTACCATCCGATGCTTTTTCCACGTGGCGATCTACTATAAAATGTACCTTCTCTTTGGTAATTTCATAGATAAGGAAATTTTCTGCTTGTCCAAAATGTTGATTGACCGATTCCCCGTTGCTGCTTGCTATGGCTATTTTATATGACATGATGATTGAGCTATTATTTTAGTGGCAGATATTATTGCTCGACGGTTTTCCTGAACACGTACTTCCGTAACCGCATTTGCCTGCTATTTTAAGTGATTCTTTTGGTAAATCATTCCCCGTATAAAGTGCTTCTACTGCATCTTTGACAGGACATTCCAGGGCTTCTATAAAAATGCCTTTCTTGCTTATATATTCGTATGGAATGCGACCGATTCCGGTAACCAGTAGAGCTGCACAGTCGGCAATTGTGCTTGATAAATCCTCCCAGCGGTTTTTGCTTTGTTTATCAATAGATCGTTCTTCCAATAGTTCAATGATCCCATTGTGTTGTCTGTAAATCGATACTTTTTCAGCTTCGCCCAGGTGTCGGTTGATTGTTACCCCATCGGACGTTGCAATTGCAATATAGGGCTTGTCGATAAAGGTCGGTCGATTCCTGACATTTTGCAGTGCATAGTTGGTTTGTTCGCTGTTTGTCTGCCCTAAAAGTCCCGCGGCATCGGCACGGCATCGGGCACAGTGTGACATTTGTTTTATATAAATCGAAGCATTGGCTCTTACGGTTCGCATGGCTGCGGCACTTGGTTCATCGAGCTCTGCAAAAGCTGTTCCTTCTACCGGTATGAGCGGTATGCAGTTCTGAATATCGGCACCCAATTTGGTCACATACTCCGAAATTTCGGGTACATGGAACTCATTGACACGGGGAATAACCACCGTATTGATTTTTACTGTTATATTGTGTTGCTTTAAAAGTTTGATGGCTTCCGTTTGCCGATCGAGCAGTATTCGTGCACCCTCTTGTCCGGTGTATGTTTTTTTATCATAATAGACCCATTCATAAATCTCGGCTCCAATCTTGGGATCGACGGCGTTTACTGTAATGGTTACATGCGACACATTGAGCTCTGCCAGACGTGGAATATAGTCTGCCAGATAGAGCCCGTTGGACGAAAGGCACAACAGTTTATCGGGATATGAGGCATGAATACGTTCAAGTGTTTCCATTGTTTCGGGAGCATTGGCAAAGGGATCGCCCGGACCGGCAATGCCAACCACGGCAATATTCGGTATTTGTTTTAATATTGTTCCCAGATATGTTTCAGCTTGTTCCGGATTCAGAACATTTGTCGATACACCGGGGCGACTTTCGTTGACACAATCGTATTTCCTGTTGCAGAAATTACATTGCACATTACATTTGGCGGCTACCGGCAGATGTATACGACCCGTTTTGTGACGAGTCTCGGGGTTAAAGCAAGGATGATTATGTATGTCCATCGTGTTTTGTTTAGTAATGAATAAATAAAATAGGTTTAGATCGCATGAACAACAATTGATATAAACCTACTTAATACTCCTTTGTCAAACCATTATGCACTTCTGCTGATGGCTGTTGTATAGATTTTTTCTAATAACGATAAAGCTCCTCGATAACCAACATTGGCACGATTGATAACCACTTCGTAAGATGCAGGGAAACTTATTTCAAGAATACCTCCATTGAGTTGTTTGGCAACATCGCGATCCCATGTGGTGGCAAAAAGCAATGGAGACTTGTGTCCGAAATCTGTTTTTAAAAGCTCCTGTCCGATGGTATATCCATCTTCGATAAAATCAACCGTGGTAGAAACATCGTCGGCAATATGAGTATATTGTTCGCGAATAAATTCCTGATACTCTTCCGGTGGATTTTCGGTGATAATCTGCCTTCCGGGAATCAATCCCAATTGATTGACCAGAAATTTGGTTAGTGCCAGATTGTAGGCACTGTTGCTGACTACACCAAACTTAGCAGGCAATCCCCACCAATATTCAGAATAGAAATCGGCAAACCCTTCTAAATAGTAATAGTAATAATCTTCTTCTTTCTTTATGAAATTTTCAATTTTCTTCGGACTGATTTTAGCAAATGTACCAACCCTATGAAGGAAGTTCGATGTTTCTTGTGCTCCAATTGGAATAACCGGAATATGCAGAAAAGGTTGATTATATTTTTTCTCCAAATGTTTAGCCGTATCTAAGCCTACCCAAGGTGAAAGTACTAAATTAAACTCGGCTTTGGGAATGGTTTTCCATTCTTCAACTCCTTTTGATTCGTGACCAAAGAGAATATTAACCTTTAGTCCTATGCCCTCCAGCACACGTTTTATCTCTTCCAGATCGCCCCTCCAAAAGGTGTCGATATAGGGAACCGACGACCAAACATTAACCAATTTCTTTTCCTTGGGGCCATCGTAATCGCCCACATACTGGTCTATGATAGCTTTGGTAACCAATTCGTGTCCGGTATAGTTATTCCCCTTGAAGCCACCTGTTTCGGCATAGACAATAGGCACACCTTTTGCCTGGAATTGGGCAACCACTGAAGGCACATCATCGCCCACTAAATCGGCAATACATCCGGTTAACACTACGAATAAATCGGCATCCATTATTTTAATTGAAGCACTGATTAATTCGGTCAGACGTTCAGTGCCACCAAAGACCACTTCTTTTTCGCTGGCATTGACGCTGGGAGAGACGGCTCCTCCTCCGTAACCGCTTCCTTGAAATCCATTGTAGAATGCTGTAGCGGTAAATTGTTTGTCGGCACAACCCGGACCGCAGTGTGTTATTGGTATAACTCTTGGAATAGCGGTTGCTGTGTATAACGATCCTAAAGAACAGCCGTAACGTGGCTGATTGATAGAATTTGTTTTTTCTATTAGTTCTTTACTTACTGACATAATTGTTTCTTTTTAATCTTGATAAATTAATTCGGGCTTCTTCGATAGAATATATGGATCGTCTTGTGCCAGCCACCATTTTGTGTATGGTAATTTGACATGAGCTGCCAGATTTTTATGGAACTTGGTATGTGCTATCACGTCCAAAATGATTTCTGCAATATGAATCATACCATCATATCCCACGGCAAGATGTTCATCGCCGAGTGGCACTGCCGGAATTCCAACACGTGATGCCAGCGGTGCCAGCCCGTTATGACGAATCATGATGAAATCGGGTTTGAATTTCTTCAGCAATCCATAGAATTGATATTGCTGACGATTGCTGACGTTGAACGATTGCACATCGCCATAATTATCCACCAGATGAGCCAACGAATCCTGACGAGGATCGCCACTATCATAAATCGGATCGTGATGGAACACCAGCGATCCGTTGCTTTCAACGCCCAATTCCCTCAAGACGGAAATCAATCCATGAGAATATGCCGAACCTGTTGCCGAAAAGCCTCTTAATCCTTTGAGTTTCTTCTTTAATTCTTCAATTTTAGGTTTTACTTCAGCATGTTTCTTGGCAATATATTTTTCCACCAATTCTTCGCGGTGAGTCACTTTACCAATTTCACGAAGCCAGGCATCGGTTCCTGCAAATCCGTAAGGCATGGGTGCTTTTACCTCGGGTACACCGAATTCTTGTTCCAGTCCGGTGGCAAGATATGATGATAACGTATTACAAAATCCAATGGTACAAGCCGCTTCCGACATTTGAGCCAGATCATCAACCGTTGCCAGATCAATGACATAATTTACTCTAAGATTTAATTCGGCAAGTAATGGTGTAAAAACATCAGAACCCCAAAGGTTAATGACATTTACCAGATCTTCCTGCTTCTTTGGATTACGATTCACAATCTGACGAAGAATGCCGTGTTGCGTACTGTCGAATCCCGTACTCCAATGTTTGGAACGGAAGCCTTCGCAATGCATAGGTATAACCGGAATTCCAAGTTCATCGGTAAGTTCCGAGGCTGTACTATCAATATCATCGCCGATGATTGCTGTGGCACACGACGAGCCAATGAAAATAGCTTTAGGTTTATAGCGGGTCCATGCATCAAGAATAGATTGACGTAACTTGTCGACACCGCCGAAAACCATATCCTTTTCCTGCAAGTTGGTGCTGATTACACGGATGTTTTCAACAGGCTTATTCCTGTTTCGCAGTCCGTTGCGATAAAGCGAATTGTATGCCACCTGACCGGCAGCACATCCTATAGGCGAATGTTGTATTAACACGGCTTCACGTACATGTCCCGCCTGACATTCAACCATCTGTTCGCTACAAACCGAGCCTTGAGTAAAGGGACTATTGAGTTCGCAAAGACCGCAACCGCTTCCACTTCCGCAACCGCCGGACGAATAAGCCGAAGCTTTTACCAATTCGGAAGCTTTCCCTTCCCAGTTGACAATGGTGCCAAGTCGTTGTTCACGACTTTCAACCACCGGAGTCTTTAAATTTAATATTTTACTCATATATTTTACTTTTAGATACTTGCTTTTTGTCCTTGCACAACACCGGCTTCGATTGCCAATAATTGATCGGCCCATTTTGCCGACCATTCTCGAAGTTCTTCTGTTTCGAGGGGTGTTGGCACACGTGATTCTGTATGTGCAGCTATTTTGCGTGCCAGATTCCGATAAATTTCAGCTTGAGCTGATTTTGGAGCAGCTTCGATGGTGGTGCGTCCCGATAGTTCGGACGAGGTTACCGTTATTGATCGGGGAACATACTCGACAACCTGTGTTCCCGTTTTGCTTACGAAGTCATCAATGATAGCTTGTTGGTAGGGACTGTTAATTGAGTTTGCAATAATACCACCAAACAATGCTCCTCCGGTATTGGAATATTTTTTAATACCTTTCATCAAATTGTTTGAAGCATACACCGACATGAAATCGGAAGATGAAACGGTGAATACGTGTTCGGCGATGCCTTCACGAATTGGTACTGCAAATCCACCACAAACAACATCGCCTAATACATCGTAAATCACATAATCGAGATCTAGTTCGTCAAAGATGTTTTGTTGTTTCAATAATTCTACAGCGGTTATTATTCCTCGTCCTGCACATCCTACTCCCGGAGCAGGACCTCCGGCTTCAACGCAATAAACACCTTGAAACCCTTGAAAAATAGCTTCGTGAGCATCGACTTTCGGTTTCTGACGCAATAAATCGAGCACGGTTGGTATATATTTCCCATCGCGTAGGGTGTTGGTTGAATCGCTTTTCGGATCGCAACCGAATTGTAAAACTTTATATCCGGCTTCTACTAAAGCGGCACTGATGTTGGAGGTTGTGGTTGATTTCCCAATACCTCCTTTACCATAGATGGCAATTTTTTTAAGTTGCTTACTCATTTTTAGTTTTATTTTAGTTCTATTAATACATTTACGTTTTTATTTTTTTTCAGATTTTTTAGCTGCGTAATCGCCCAGTGATTGTAGTCCTTGCACAAGAACGATAAGAAGCACCACCGTTATCACCATTATATCGGTTTCGTAGCGATAGTATCCAAATCGTATTGCCAGATCACCAACGCCGCCGCCGCCAACAATACCAGCCATTGCCGAATATCCAATCAAGCTGATTACCGTAACGGTGAGTCCACGAAGAAGTCCGGGTAAAGCTTCGGCAAGAAGCACTTCTTTAATAATCATTGTTGTGCTTGCTCCCGATGCTATGGCAGCTTCGACAACGCCTTTGTCTACTTCGCAAAGCGAATTTTCTACCAAACGGGCATAAAAGGCAATTGACACAACTGATAGCGGAACTGATGCTGCCAATGGCCCGATGGTCGATCCGACAACTAATTGTGTGAATGGTATAAGCAATACCAAGAGGATGACAAATGGTGTGGATCGGATTATATTAATGAGGATATTGCCCACGAGGTTTAATATTTTGTTGTCCCAAAACAATTCTTTCCGTGTGATGAAAACAAACAAGCCGAGTGGCACTCCAATAACTATTGCTAATGCAATAGATGTTCCGCACATTAAAAATGTTTCGAGGAATGCTGTTTTAAGATTAACCAGCAATTCCGATATGTTTTGACTAATCATTAATTACCTCCACTTTAAATGTTCTTTCCTTTAAATATTCTTCAGCTTTCTGCACATTAAAATCGGTGCCGTAAAGTTGCACCACAAGCACCCCGAAGGGTTTGTTGGTTATATATTCTATTTTGCCGTGTAAAATATTGATATGCACGTTGAATGTTCTGATGGTGTCATACAAGACGGCTTCTTCGGCTTTTTCCCCGCTGTAAATTATTTTGAGAATCAAGCTGTCGTTGTTTCTCAAAATCCGATGAGGTAATTCAAGATTGATGGTGTGATTGACCAGACTTTTAGTAAACTCATGCTTTGGTGCGGTGAATATGTCGAAGACATTGTTCAGTTCCACAACTTCACCATCGGTCATCACGGCAACCCGGTCGCATATTGTTTTAATAACATTCATCTCGTGTGAAATGATGATGGTTGTAATGTTCAGTTTTTCGTTAATTTCTTTAAGCAACTGTAAAATTGCATTTGTCGTTTCCAGATCAAGAGCTGAAGTTGGTTCATCGCATAGCAGTATGCCCGGATTGTTGGCTATGGCACGGGCAATGCCTACTCTTTGTTTCTGTCCACCACTAAGTGTGGATGGATATGCCGATGCTCTGTCTGATAGCCCCACCAATTCTAATACTTCGGGAACTCTTTTCTGTATTGCCTCTTTATCTTTTCCGGCAGCTTTCATTGCAAAGGCCACATTTTCGAAGACTGTTTTTGTATGGATAAGATTGAACTGCTGGAATATCATGCCGATTCCTGTTCTTAGTTTTCTCAAATCTTCGCCTTTGTAGTTGGTGATGTTTTTATTGTCGATAATAACATCACCTTCTGTTGGTCTTTGTAAAAGATTTATGGTTCGTAATAGTGTGCTTTTCCCGGCACCGCTTGTTCCCACAATACCGAATATTTCACCTTTGTTTATTTCGAACGATACGTTTTTAACCGCTTTAACTGTTTTTGTCTTAGCAGAAAAATGTACCGATATGTTTAAAAATTGTATCATGATATTTGTTATTAAGAACCATAACCACCACCCCACGGGAGAGGTGGTGGAGTAGAGGTGGGGAAATCGTTCCTCGGCTTATTTATTTTGAATTTTCCATTTTAGGACATACCATTGTGGACGTTCAAATTGTTTGAAATCGTATTTTTTGTTTTCTACAACATTTTTAAAGTCAACAGACTGAACAACGTCGGTGATGTCTTTAATAAATTGTTTCGACAGATCTTCGGTTCTCACTGCAATGGTGATTATAATGTCCTGACTCAATCGTTCGCGGGCAATTGCACTTGAAAGAGGAATACCTGCCGAGATAGCGTAGTTGCCACTGATGATCGATAAGGTTACACTCTCTAATGTTCGTGGTAACTGAGCCGCTTCAACCGGTTTGAAAACTAATCCGTAAGGATTCTGGTCAATATCCTTTTCCGAAGCTTTGGTGGCATCAATGTCTGCTTTTATGGTTATGATTCCTGCATTTCTTAAAAAGACCAAAGCTCTTGCCAGATTTGTTGGGTCGTTGGGAATGGTTATTTCATCACCTTTTTTAATTTGTTTTTTTAACTGATCGATGGTTTTCGCTTTTATTCTGTGCGAATAGATACCGAATGAGGCTGTTGGAATGGTTAGTATTCCCGATAATTTGAGGTTTTTGTCGTCCGAGAATTTTTTCAGATAACGTGAATGCTGGAAAATATTGACATCAATTTCTTTATTTGCCAATGCCGTATTTGGTGTAACCCAATCGGTAAATTCTTTAATTTCTATTTTGTATCCTTTTTTCTCAAGACCCGGTTTTATTCCCAGTTTGAAAAGATCGGAATAAGGTCCAGGTGCAAATCCAAAAGTCAGTGTTTTCCCGTTTTGAGCTTGAATATTTCCAATTGATAGAGCCACAACTGCTGTAGCAAGTATCGTTCTTAATTTTAGTTTCATTTTTGGTTTCTTATTATATTTTTTTACTCAGTTATCTTTTTAGAAAAGGAATGTTGCAGCCAATGTTCCGCGGATAGCCGATCGTTCTTTGGCATCTGTAATTTTCCCTTTATTGGTGTAATCGATTGTTCCGTATGCGGCAACATTATATTCAAGCTCTCCCGATAATACAAGGCGTCCAACGGTATATTTAATTGATGGTGCTACACGATAGATGTGATCGACATCCTGCCAGCGACCCAAAAATGTTGCGATTCCTCCAGCCTGACTCGATTTAAGAATATTGTCATTAAATCCAAGATTTTTCTGGTATCCGGTAAACAATCCTACCACAACCTTTTCTCCGTATGTAATGTTCAACCATCCTGAAATGGAATTAGATACCGTATATTTTCTGCTACCATTGGTTGAGTCGTACGATGTTACTGCATATCCACCTTGTTGAAATAACTCACTAAGATTTTGACCATACAATCCGCTTCCTTGAATGGTTAATTTGCCTTTCGAATATCGAAGAAAAGCTCCAAATGCCGATGAACTTACGGTTTCGTCGGAAGAATATGTTTTACCCTTTGTTGCTTTTGCTGTTGCAGTGGTAACCGTTGCTGGGCGGACTACCTTATATTCACTTATTAATCCTGCAAAAAGAGATCCTGCCTTGTAATGCAGTTGAAGGTGAAAATCGGGTAGCAAATTTGCTCTAATATCGTTTGTTCCGGTTGCTCCAATGCCTGTAGCATCGGTGTAGATTGTCGACTTATGTTCCGTCTGATATAAGGCTGCTGCCAAAACGCTGATGGATGCTGTTGGTTTTAATGTTAAACGTAATTGATCGCCACGTCCGAAGGGGCGGAATGGAATACCAGTATTTAATCCCAGAACCGAAGGAAAGATTGTTTCGGCCAATGGATTCCATGATTTACCTACTAAAATTTCTTTGTTAGACCAGTTCAATTTTAAATAAGCATGGCGTAAACGTAATCCAACGGGATTGGTGGTTGTTCCATTGGTTCCGGCAGCTCCACCGCTAAAATCGTATTCGAAAAATGCCGTTGATTTTGCAGTTCCAACATCAGGACCATTGAACAATGCGTTGAAACGAGTAGCCTGAGTCGATAAGTTTTGACGTGGAATATGATTCAGGTCAGTTCCCGTTGCATCGGGCGATGCTTTGTCGGGGAAGAAACTAAATAAATCGTCAACGGCTCCTACCGTTTTCTTTGAATCTACATAATATTCGGCTCTTACAAATCCACCGAATTTCACGGTTACATTGTCACTCAATTTGACTATTGGAATAATTGGAGCTACTTTTTTTGCTGTATCTTGTGCATGTAGTGCGGATATTCCGATTAATCCGGTTGATAGTATAGTAATTAATTTTTTCATTGTGCTTCTTTTTCGTTTTGTTACTGTGTTTTGATAATTGATTTTTTGGTACTATTATTTTTTTACCAAAGGCTGTACTTTTTTACACAAGCAACAGAACAAGTAGTATAAGTGTCTGTTAAAAACGTCTGTTTTAAACTCTTTGAAAAGTTCAAAACGGTTTGAATTTTCCTTCATCATTTTTACTTTTAAATTTACTTGACAAAGGTAGATTGCCTTAAAAAGATAGGAAATCCCGTGTATCGGGTATTTCGTATACCGCAATTGCGGGATTTTTTAGAAATGGTTAGATATGGTATTCAATAACACTTACCAATCCGGCTTTTACGGCATACATCAAGAGTTCTGATGCGTTATTAATACTCAGTTTGCGGAATATGTTTTTCCGGTGCGACATCACCGTATGAAAGCTCACATGCTTCAACAAAGCTATCTCTTTGGTGGTGTTTCCATCGGCTATTAGTTGTACAATTTCCAATTCACATCGGGTCAGTTGCACATCGGGTTCTTCGCCCGATTTTTTTTGTTCATTGAGTTCAAACAACATATCCAGAACTTCTTCGGAATAATATTTCTTCCCTTTTACAGTTGCATCTATTGCTGAAAGAATTTCGTCTTTGTCGGCATTTTTAAGAATAATATTTTGAATGCCGATGCTATTCAATTCCAGAAGTTCGCTTTTCCCAATGGAATTGATGAGTATCAGAATTGAAAGTTTCAGATTTATGGCTTTTATGTTTTGTAAATCACTTATTCCGTCAAAATCGATGTTGACAAAATCAACAATAAGAACAGAAACCTGATGCATTAGCATTGCTGTCTCTAAATCATATTTATTGGTTACTGTATGTACGGCATACCGGTTACCATCTTCAAGAAGTATTTTTAATGAAGCGATAATCAGATATTGAGTGTCGGCAATCAATATCTGTGTTGATGTATTTACTTGAGACATTTTTTGTAATTCATTGGTTCAATACAAATGTATGGGGTAAATGGAAGGCTACGTATACCTAAAATCCGTGATATTTTCATCCCGCATTTAAGCGTTTCGTCCATAATATATTTACTGGTTTAATTAGATAATATAATCATCAACATGGCTTTGTTGAAATGATATTCTGATTCCCATAATGGTAACATCGTCTATCTGTTCTATAGAACCTTTCCATTGCTGGAATTCATCATTTATCGACTGGTGTTGATCGTCAATTGTTTGATTGCTGATTTGTGCAAATAAATCGAATAATCGTTTTTTCAAATATTTCTTTCGTTTTTGTCCACCAAACTGGTCGCTGAATCCATCGGAACATAAATAAATCATATCGCCTTCTTCAACAGAAATTGATTGATTGGTAAACATCCGCTCATGTTCCGTGTGGATTCCGATTGGCATTTTATCGGCATCAAAAAGTATCGGTTTGTTGTTTCTGACCATTATCAATGGTTGATTGGCTCCGGCGTAATGCAATGTATGAGTTTCGTAATCAAGCATACAAAAAGAAATGTCCATGCCATCTTTTCCTTCGTCGCTTTTGCCTGTTTGATGCAGACATTCAATAATCCTTTGACGAAGTTGATTCAATATTGTATTGGGTTTGGCAAATTGCCAATGGATGTATGAACTATAAATTTCGTTGAGTAGCGATGTCCCTAAAATACTCATGAATGCTCCGGGAACTCCGTGACCGGTACAATCGCCAACAGCAAAAAATATTTTCGATCCATTTTTTGCAACCCAATAAAAATCGCCACTGACAATATCTTTAGGTTGATAAAAGATGAAATATTCGTTCAACACCTTTTCCAGTTGTTCGGGAGGTGGCAATATTGCTTTTTGAATCTGAAAAGCATAGTTTATACTATCGGTTGTGTTCCTGCTTTTATAATCAATGATTTTATTCTTTTCTTGTAATTCATCAACAAGCACATTCATATTTTTATTCGTCTGTTTCAATTCATCGGTTACTTTCGAAATTAAATAATCAAGAACGTTGAGCACCGAATAGACTTTTGTCTCCGATTGTTGAATGTTGCAGGAGTCTTTTCGATAATTTCGTACCAATGGTCGATGACCATCGGTGTTTTCCCATAATAGTAGCGTTGTCATCGTTTTGTTTAGAAAACGGGTATGGTTTTGTCGATAGAAAAATTCACCATAGGCAAAGAATCCGCTACTTGGTGCTATTTGTTGTAGAGCAAGCGTTTCTTGTCCCGATTTCTCGCCAAGCAGATTCTTCCGCGAAGCACAGGAATAAACAAATATCGATTCAATGGGATAGCGTTTAAGTGATTCTATTTTCTCAACCGTTCGGCTGATTATACTATCGGCAAGACCATAAGATAGTTTAAATTCATCACCTTTCGTTACATTTCCGGCTAAGACAAGCGTATTGTCGGGCAATATTTCCAATGCTTTACGGGCAATATACATTCTATTCCTATAAAAGATAAGAGGGAATTCCAATCCGGCTCGTGGCAGATTATTGGCGATGTCGTGCCCCAGATATTTTCTGATTATTTCTCCGGCCGGAACGTTATCGATTGTTTTTACAAGGTTTTTATAAGCATCGGTTATCATGAAGGTTTTCCCGATAAGTCGCCAGTTTAAAAAATACTTTGATTCAACGGTCAACTGTTTACTATTCAACGAAACCGCAACAATACCATTGTCGGTAATTCCTTCTTGAGAGAAGACCAATTGTTGCTCGTGATTAAAACTGTCGCCGGCAATTCCACCAGCGATGGGAATCTGTGGGCAGTATGCATCGAGAAATGTTAAAATGTTTTCGATATCGGCATTTTTTGTGTTTGCAAAGAGAATGATTGCTTTGGTCTCGTTAGTTTTTATATTCGATTTTATTTCAAGAGCTATAGATTGTTCGTCAAGCCAGCTGGTATCAAGCATAAACGAATTGATGGTTGTCGTTTCGAAAACCGAGATAGACAAAACGATCTTGTTGTTGGTAATCGTTCCATTCATTATTTCACCGGCAGTTGAGGTCCCTATTATTGTTGCAAAAGGGAACACTTTTTTTATTTCGTAAATGGTTTGCCGGACTATTGATTGATTGGTAATCCCTGAGAATATTTGAATTAAAACAGTATTTCCAGGATTATAATTATCATCGAAATTAGTGATCTTAAATCGTTTTAATTCTTCTAATGATTCGAAGTAGGTATTAAATGTTTTCATTCAAATATAATTTATTGTACAGTTTGATGAACCTCCATGGTTTGCAATTATTTTATACTAAACCATGGGCGTTTCATCAGAATCTTTGTTAATCGTTTTTTATTTATCAGCTCTGAATCCTAAAGAAACACAGCCTTTTTCGATACAACGAAGTACGAATAATTAATCAACTCCCGAAATACTTAGTTCCTGTCAAAAGAGACTCCCGTAAATTAGGAAACAAGATCACTTAAAAACCTTATGCTAATACCAATATCATGGTATATGAAAATACCTAATAACTGGAATTTTAAGATGCTGTTATTCCATATACTTTTGAGCATGTCAAATTTTAATTATCTTAGTTATGGCAAAAATTGCAAAACATTTAACAGACTTAATCGGTAACACTCCGTTACTGGAATTAACAAATTTTAATAAATCAAATAAAGTCGCTGCACATATTATTGCAAAACTCGAATATTTTAACCCGGCAAGTAGTGTTAAGGATAGAATCGGTTTTGCAATGATTGATGCTGCTGAGAAAAAAGGTTTGTTGAAAAAAGATACGGTGCTTATTGAGCCTACCAGCGGAAATACGGGAGTTGCCTTAGCTTTCGTAGCGGCATCGAAGGGCTATAGACTGATATTGACAATGCCTGAAACCTTTAGTGTTGAACGTCGAAATCTTTTAAAAGCATTAGGTGCTGAATTGGTTTTGACTCCGGGAACCGAAGGAATGGCCGGAGCTGTCCGCCGTGCTGAAGAAATTCGAAATACTATACCAAATTCATTTATTCCCGATCAGTTCAAAAATCCGGCGAATCCCGAAATACACAGGAAAACCACCGCTGAAGAAATTTGGAAAGATACCGATGGAAAGGTCGATGTGTTTATCAGCGGAACGGGAACAGGAGGAACTATAACTGGAGTTGGTGAAATATTAAAGAAACGTAATCCGAATGTTAAAATCATAGCCATTGAACCTTCCGATTCACCAGTCCTTTCTGGTGGAAAACCGGGTCCTCACAAAATTCAAGGAATCGGTCCAGGATTTGTTCCTGAGGTATTAAATCGTTCGATTCTTGATGAAATAATTCAAGTAAAAAATGAAGACGCATTCAAGGTTGGTCGCGAACTTGCCCGGAAAGAAGGACTGCTTGTCGGTATTTCATCGGGTGCAGCAACATGGGCTGCATTGCAAGTAGCTAAACGTCCCGAATTTAAAGGCAAAAATATTGTTGTTTTATTACCCGATACGGGAGAACGGTACTTATCGACCTTGCTTTACAATTTCGAACAATAGAAAACCATTTGTAAAAGCACTTAACCTGCCAGTTTGTTGACCCTTTCTGACAGGTTTTTTGTTTTTGGACTATTGAGCTAGTTGTGTGAATATAATTCTTTTGTCTTTCATGCCTTTGAAGATATACTTGATCCTTTATTTTTTTATCTTTGCAATTAGAATGATGAAATTTTTTGCCTGCATATTATCTGTTTATGTTTTGACTCTCACAATAATTCCTTGTGTTGATGTGTGTCAGAATAAATATATTCAAAATGTAGAATTATCAAAAAGTGCTTCAGATTCACAACATCCCAATGCCGACCAATGTTCTCCTTTTTGTACTTGTACTTGTTGTACATTGTCGATTGTTTTTCAAGATTGTTCAATACAATTTAGCTGTTTACCAATATATAAGGAACATCAAACAGCGTACAAATCATCTTATATTTCATCACTTCATAGTAGCATTTGGCAACCGCCTAAAATAGGTTAATACAAATCATCCTTATTATTTTATGATTTTCCAGTTTTGGGGAATCTCTATTATTTTGTATTAATATATTTTAAGCATTTGTTTCATGATAGAACGTATTATTCATTTTTCAATAAAAAATAAGTTCATTATAGGCTTATTTGTAGTTGCACTCATAGGTTGGGGGACGTACTCACTCACCCGCTTGCCTATTGATGCAACTCCGGACATAACCAATAATCAGGTACAGGTTATTGCCCTTGCTCCCTCGCTGGCTGTACAGGAAGTGGAAAGTTCCATTACCGCCCCGATAGAGGTAGCCATTGCCAATATTCCAAATATTATTGAGCTTCGCTCCATATCCCGGTTGGGACTGTCAGTTATCACCGTTGTATTTAAAGACAATGTTGATGTGTACTGGGCCAGACAACAGATGAGCGAACGGCTTAAAGAAGCCGAGGATATAATTCCGGCAGGACTTGCTAAAATAGAACTAGCTCCCATTTCCACCGGTTTGGGCGAAATATATCAATACCGCCTTGCTGTAGAAAAAGGATTTGAGCATAAATATAATCCGATGGACCTGCGTACTATTCAGGATTGGGTGGTACGTCGTGAGATGTTGGGAACTATAGGTGTGGCTGATATTAATAGCTACGGCGGTTTTGTAAAACAATATGAAATTGCGGTGAATCCGGAGAAACTCAGAGGGATGAAACTGACTCTTACAGACATTTTCAGTGCGCTCGAAAAAAACAATGAGAATACAGGAAGTGCCTATATTGATAAAAAACCGACTGCCTATTTTATACGTGGTATTGGTCTGGTAAAATCGTTGGAAGATATTGAAAAAATTGTAGTAAAAAATAATCCTTCGGGCATGCCTGTTTTGGTCAGGGATGTTGCAACGGTGCAATACGGCAATGCAACCCGATACGGTGCCATGGTTATTGATACGACCGAAGCAGTGGGTGGTGTGGTAATGATGCTCAAAGGAGCAAATGCCAACGAGGTTACAAAAAATGTAGAGACCCGCATACAATCTATTCAAAAATCGCTACCTCAGGGTCTGAAAATTGAACCGTTTTTGAATCGGTCCGATTTGGTAGGTCGCGCTATCAGTACCGTTTCCCGCAACCTGATTGAAGGAGCATTAATTGTTATCTTTATTCTGATTTTATTTCTGGGTAATTTGAGAGCTGGGCTGATTGTGGCTTCGGTTATTCCGCTCTCCATGCTGTTTGCCATATCCATGATGAACTTTTTTGGGGTGTCGGGGAATTTAATGAGCCTTGGTGCCATTGACTTTGGATTGATTGTGGACGGGGCGGTGATTATTGTGGAAAGTGTGGTGCACCGAATTACGATGAGCAAGCATCATCATCCGGGCATTAAAAGACTGTCGCAGCCCCAAATGGACGAAACAGTATTTGAATCGGCCAAACGAATGATGAGTTCGGCAACATTCGGACAAATTATCATTCTGATTGTTTATGTGCCGATTATGGCTTTGGTAGGTATTGAAGGTAAAATGTTTCGCCCCATGGCGCAAGTGGTAGCATTTGCATTGATTGGAGCAACCATTCTTTCATTGACCTATGTGCCTATGGTTTCATCCTTATTTCTAAGTAAGAATACCGGACACAAACCAAATTTATCAGACAAAATGATGGATTGGTTTCACAAAATATTTAATCCGGCCATTCGCTTTGCCTTAAAACGGAAACTGCTGGTATCTGTATCTGCAATTGTATTTTTTATAATTAGTCTATTTGTCTTTAATAGTTTGGGAGGTGAATTTATCCCTCAGTTAGAAGAAGGCGATCTGGCAGCAGCTGTAATTACTTTGCAAGGAGGTTCGCTTTCCAACACTGTGGAACAGGTTCAGAAAGCCAACAAAATATTGCTCGACAACTTTCCGGAGATTAAACATACGGTTTGTAAGATTGGTGCAGGTGAAATACCTACCGATCCTACCCCTATGGAAACGGGCGATTACATTATTACACTCAAAGATAAAAGCGAATGGACTTCGGCAAAAAACCGGGAAGAACTGGTGGCGAAAATGGAAGAAGCACTGATTCCGTTGGCTGGTGTGAAGTTTGAGTTTCAACAGCCAATCCAGATGCGTACTAACGAATTGCTTTCGGGATCAAAACAGGATATTGCTATAAAAATATTTGGCGACGACCTGAATACACTAGCAGATAAGGCCTCGCAAGTAGAGAAAATTATTCAAAAAGTACAAGGTGTTGAAGACATCAATGTAGAGAAAGTAACCGGGCTGGCTCAGATTCAGGTTGAATATAACCGCGACAGGTTGGCTCAATACGGTCTTTCTATCGAAGATGTAAACAAAGTTCTACGCACGGCCTTTGCCGGAAGTCAGGCAGGGGTTGTTTTTGACGAAGAAAAACGATTTGGGATGGTGGTTCGATTGGATAAAGATTATCGGCAAAGTCTTGACGATGTCAAGAATCTTTCGGTTGCTTTGCCTAATGGCGGACAAATACCCTTTGATCAAATTGCCAGTGTTGCCATAAAATCAGGCCCGGCACAGGTGTCGCGCGAAGATACTAAACGCCGTATCACCATTGGGTTTAATGTGCGTAACAGAGATGTACAAAGTGTTATAGCCGACGTAACAAAACAAATTGATTCCAGCGTGAAACTACCAACAGGTTATTATGTAAAGTATGGCGGTCAGTTTGAGAATCTTCAGGCTGCTAAGGCTCGTTTGGCTATTGCTGTTCCGGTGGCGCTGTTGCTGATATTTGTACTGTTATTCTTCACGTACCATTCTGTAAAACAAGCCTTATTAATTTACACAGCTGTGCCCATGTCGCTCATTGGTGGTATTTTGGCACTTTGGATGCGCGGTATGAATTTCTCCATTTCGGCAGGAGTTGACTTTATCGCTTTGTTTGGTATTGCGGTGCTGAATGGTATTGTGCTTATTTCGGAATTTAACCGACTCGAAAAAGAAGAAGGAATTACCAACATTACCGAACGTGTACTGAAAGGACTGCATACACGTTTGCGCCCTGTAATTATGACTGCTGCTGTGGCTTCGCTGGGTTTCTTACCTATGGCTTTGTCTACTTCGGCAGGAGCTGAAGTTCAGAAACCGCTGGCAACAGTAGTTATTGGAGGATTAATAACAGCCACTTTACTGACATTAATTGTTTTACCAATTTTCTATATTTTCTTCTCTACGAATAGTTTCAAAAAGATATCATGGAAAGGGCTATTTAAACGTAAACCGACAACAACTGCATTGCTGATTCTTTTATTGTTTGGTTTTTCGACAGCGAATGCACAACAAGCCAAAAGAATAGATATGAAACAAGCCATTCAACAGGCATTGGATAGTAACTTATCAGTTCGATCATCCGCTTATTCGGTCGATGTTCAAAAAGCATTGAAAGGTGCTGCCTGGGACATTCCGAAAACAAGCATTGATGGGCAATTCGGGCAATTTAATTCTTATTCAAAGGATAACAGCTTGACCGTTTCCCAGTCTTTTGCTTTTCCAACCGTATATGCCAATCAACATAAACTGGCAAATGCGAATGTAAAGAGTAGCGAATGGAAATTAAAAACTTCACAACTTGAAATTGCCACACAGGTAAAACAAGTTTACGGACAATTGGCTTATTTGCTGTCAAAACAAAAATTGTTTTTGTGGCAAGATAGTCTTTATTCGGGTTTTCAACGTGCGGCCGAGCTAAGAATGAAAACGGGTGAAACCAATCAGTTGGAAATGATAACCGCCCGTTCGCAGAGTATGGAAGTGCGTAACCAATTGCAACAAGTGGAAGCCGATATTCTCATTTTTAATCAGAAACTGCAGGTACTTTTAAATTCAACTGAATCGGTATTACCGGCAGATACAGTATTGCAACGAGCCGACTTTTTACCCAACACTGACATTTCCAGAGTATCCGGGAATCCTCAGTTGGGCTTTGCTCAGCAACAAATTGAGTTATCCCGCATGGAAACTAAACTTGAAAAAAGCAAATTGCTTCCCGATTTAAGCATCGGCTATTTCAGTCAAACTATACGAGGTGAACAGACCGTAAACGATGTTCCGCGTACCTTTGGTTCGGGCGATCGCTTCACGGGTATTCAGGCAGGTGTTGCCGTTCCATTGTGGTTTGGTTCTAATGCAGCCAAAATTAAAGCTGCCAGATTAAAAGAAAAAGTAAGCCAATTCAGTGCTGAGAATTATTCAAAGTCGCTTTTGGGGAATTATAATTCTTTGTTAGGTGAATATGCAAAATACAACAACAGTTTGAATTATTACGAAAAGCAAGCCGTTCCGGAAGCCGATTTGATTATCGATCAGGCAAGCAAAAGTTATAAGGCCGGAGCTATTGATTATCTGGATTACATCCAGAGTCTGAGCCGTGCATTGAGCATAAAACAAAACTATCTCGATGCATTAAATAATTATAATCAAACAATCGTTTCAATTGAGTTTATCACAGGTAAAATATTTTAAAAAAACAGTATTATGACAACATATAATTTCAAACTATCAATCCTTATTTCTGTTTTTTGCATTGCTTTAGTGTCGTGCAACGGAAATAAAAAAGCAGCGACCGTAGCCGAAAAAGAGACCGAGGTAATCCCCGAGGATATCGTTGAACTACGTGAGGACCAGATAAAGCTTACCGATATAGAAACCGGAGTCATCGAGTTGCGGTCGATGAGTGGAACCCTGAAGGTAAACGGAACAGTGTCTGTTGCACCACAAAATCTGGCAACCGTTAGTATGCCGATGGGTGGGTTTGTGAAAAGCACTAAGCTGATGCCGGGCAATGCTGTTCGGAAAGGACAAACACTGGCCATGCTCGAAAATCAGGAGTTTATTGACATTCAGCAAAATTATCTGGAAGCAAAAAACAAATGTGAACTTGCAAAAGCGGAATATAACCGTCAAAGCGAACTGTACAAAAATGATATATCCTCTCAGAAAAATATGCAACAGGTTACTTCCAATTACAAAAGCCTGAAGGTTCAGGTAAAAGCATTGGAACAAAAGCTGTCGCTTATCGGGATTAATCCTTTCAGACTGAACGAAGATAATATCAGTCGGTCGGTAGCGGTAGTTTCACCTATCTCGGACTATATTAAAGCGGTAAACGTAAGCATTGGCAAGTCGGTTTCGGCTTCCGATGTATTGTTCGAAATTGTAAACAGCGATAAACTTTTCCTTGAACTCACCTTGTTCGAGAAAGATGCTGACAAGGTGGCAAGCGGTGAGAAAATTCGCTTTTATATCAACAACGAAGCAGAACAACATGAAGCGGTTATCTATCAAACCGGAAAGTATATAAATAACGATAAGACTTACAAAGTGTATGCAAATGTTGTGGGTCGTTGTAAAAGCATGTTGCCGGGCATGTATGTGAATGCTGTTATTCAGGCAAAAAGTAATCAGGTCACATCAGTTCCTTCAGCGTCCATTGTAAGTTTCGACGACAAGGATTATATTTTTGTACACGACAAGGATAAAGTAGAAAACAGAAAGAAAATGACTGAATACAGAATGATCCAGGTTCAGAAAGGCGTTACAAGTGACGGATTCACAGAAGTTGTTTTGCCCGAAGGTTTCAACTTTAAAGATGCTAAACTTATTATTAAAGGTGCCTACAATTTACTTTCGGCAAAGAAAAATGCAGGTGAAATGAGCTGCTAATTTAAACATATTAAAACAAATAGATATGGAACATAGTCACACACACAGTCACAATAGTGATTTTGGTAATGCTTTCAAAATAGGGATCACCATTAATATAATCTTTATAGTAATTGAAATCTTATATGGATATTTCTCAAATTCAATGGCATTGATTGCCGATGCAGGTCATAACTTTAGCGATGTTCTGGCATTAGTCTTTTCATGGATAGCGATTATATTTTCAAAACGGAAACCAACCATTAAATTTACGTATGGTTTTCGTCGTTTTACGATTCTCATAGCTTTGTTCAATACAATAATATTCTTGGGAGCTGTAGCTTTTATAGTATGGGAGACTATAGAGCGATTAAGCAAACCTGCTATTATAAATGCAAACAATGTTATTGTTATTGCAGCTTTTGGAATTGTCGTAAATGGATTTACCGCTTGGCTTTTCCTTAAAGGTAAAAAGCACGATTTGAATATTCGGAGTGCATTTGTTCATTTCCTTGCCGATGCGTTGGTATCTCTTGGAGTTGTGGTTGCAGGTATAATTCTGGCTTTTACAGGAATTGTATAGGTTGATAGTCTATTTTCATTTATCATTATTGTCGTCATTCTTTATAGTTCATATCATTTATTGATAGATTCTGTAAATCTTGCACTAGATGCTGTACCCGAAAATGTGGATATTAATGCCATTCGCAAATATCTTCTCGGCTTACCCGAAGTTTCAAGCATTCACGATCTGCATATATGGGCATTAAGCACGACCGATGCAGCACTTACCGTACATATTTCAGTACATACACAAACCGATGTTTCATTTATAACCAATATTCAACAACAGTTACACCATCATTTCAACATTGAACATACAACTATTCAAGTGGAATACAGTGTAAATCAGATTGACTGTAAAATAAATTGTAATTAATAGTATTCCTTTTTGTAGAAATAAATATCAGAACGCATGGTTGGAAAAAGAATAAAACATTTAATAATATTTTGTATTCTTGTGTTTGAAAAATGATGTATCGTCATAATATAATCACTTAGTTATTAAGGATACTCATATTATTTTTACAGTTATGGTGGTTCAAGACGAAAAGTTGGGGATTTGCTATTTTAAGCATAAATTTTAGCAAGTCTGAAGAGAAAGAAATTAATATCACGTACACCTCTAAATGTTGAACGAAAAGCTTTTATTTTAGCATTGAAAGATTCAGCAGCAGCATTTGTACTTCGATTGTCAAAGAAGTTAAGTACGCTTAAATAATTGGCTTGTATTGACCGAGCAACGGTTCCAAAAAAGTCAATTTTTGATAGTTCTATTTTATTATACCATTTTGCTAGACGTGTAAAAGCAATTTCCTTAACTTTCGTGTTTTCAAAGATATAATTTAGCCTCATAGCTAATTCATAAGCTGTTTTAAGCAATGGATATTGTTCAAACAGTAATTCTGGTTCATATTTTTTATTCTTTTCTTTAGCAGATGTTATTTCAGCATTTTCAATATCTATAACTTCCCAACGATATTTAATTCTCAGTTCCTGTACAGCATCGAAAGCAAGTTGTTGTACATGAAATCTATCGGTAACTTGTTTCGCATTAGGGAAGGTAGACTTTGATTTTAGCAATATTTGCTGCCA
>Ga0302288_1000610_pt1 | contig 27364 bp, 18 predicted proteins | sample III_Fen_N1_1_FD_194549 | JGI IMG/M metagenome (GOLD analysis project Ga0302288, IMG submission 194549) | Peat permafrost microbial communities from Stordalen Mire near Abisko, Sweden - III_Fen_N1_1 | ecosystem: Environmental > Terrestrial > Soil > Wetlands > Permafrost | place: Sweden: Abisko...
GGGTTCCGCGGGGGTTAGGTGGGGGTTTCCCCCTCCTAACCCCCTCGGAACCCCCAATAAAGTCTCACCAATTCCTCATTATACATCGAACGAGTGCATAATAGGATCCGTTGGAATGAGATTATTATCATCCCGATAGCCAACGGGATTAAAATCCAACATCCTGATAGCTTTAGGAACTGCGAATACTGACAAACCGGCATCTTCGATAAGCGTTCTTTAGTTTTGAATTTAAAATACACCATTTATTGGTTCCAATTCAAGACGGTGAAAATGGTGGATTGAACTTCAAAAGACATTGATAGTTGATAAATAATTTAACAGGAATATGGAAAGTTTAGAATATAATATGTAGATTTGCTGCAGTTTAAAAATAGGAATAATAAGACATTCCATTTAATCTCTTGGCTAAAGCCAATACAATAAAATAATTCATTTACGGTTTGATAAATAATGATCGCCATGATGAAAAGAAATTTATGTATGAAGAACAGAGACAGATAATTAAATTAAAAAAATCAATTATGACAACTCATTTATTCAGGGATTTTAGAAAAAGTTATATGTTCTTATTTGTAATCGCAGCAGTTATATTTCTCAACGATTATGATTTATGTGCTAAACATAACTACAAAGATAGGATTGTTGGATATATTCCGAAAGAAGGTTTTGTACCAAATAAATTGACAGCAATCAGAATAGCTATTTCTGTTTGGTTACCTATTTATGGTGAAAAGATTTATAATGAAAAACCATTTGATGCAAAGCTAGAAAATGGAATTTGGACCGTTGAAGGTAGCCTCCCTAAAAATAGTCTCGGAGGGGTAGCTTTAATAAAAATTCAAAAAACTGATGGGAAAATACTATTGGTTATTCATGGTAAATGACTCAGTTTCCTTCCCTCCGGATATATCATTCATTAAATGAGAAAATGCTTTAACTGCAAAGTGGGATTTGCAATCACACTTTCTTGTGATATAATTATTTACAATCCGAAATATATAAATATTAGAAAACGTTAAAACAAAAACTGTATGAAAAGAATTGCATTACTATTTTTCGTTGTATTCAGTGTCTCCCTTTACGCTCAGGAAACCGGTATCATGTTCAGTAAGGATAGTTTGTTGTCGGACGCATTGACAAAATCTAAAAAAGAAGGTAAACTGGTATTTATTGATTGTTATACCAGTTGGTGTGGCCCCTGTAAATATCTGGTCCGGGAGATTTTTCCGCAGAAAGAAGTAGGTGATTTCTATAACAGTCACTTTATCAATCTTTCGTTTGACATGGAAAAGGGCGAGGGAATAAAGATACGTACAAAATATGCTGTGAATGCCTATCCTACCCTGTTATTTTTAAATGCCCAAGGCGAAACGGTGCATGTAGGAATTGGCGCATTAGATGCGAATGCACTTATTGAAATTGGCAAAACAGCACTGGACGATACCCGAAACACACTTTCTATAATAAAGAAAATGAAGGCCGGAGATAAAAGCATTCAAACATTAGCGCTTTATCTGAAAAACAATCCATATGCTCCCAATGCTGATAGGCTGATAAATGAATATTTTAAAACAGCTACCGATGATGAAAAACTATCGAAAGAGGCCTGGGAACTGTTTAAAAATTATATCAATGATATAGACAATGATCAATTCCAATATATTCTGAAACACCGTTCTGCTTACGAACAGAAATTCGGAAAAACGGAGGTTGTATTTAAAATAATGTACGGATTTGGTTACTATGAACAGAAATACAAGGCGAATCCCCAAAAAGCAGCATCTGTGCAATCCTTTGATCCGGCACTATATTCGAAGTTTTTAATCATGCGCGACTTTACAAAAGCCTCTTACGAGCAGCGCGCGAATAAAAATGACAAAGATAAATGGAACGATTATATCACCAAAGCAAAGGTATATATTCCACTAGACATTGTACAACCAATGGCTATAAATGACATCTGCTGGAATATCTATGAAAACTATCGCACGTTCAAGGATACAGCTACATTGAAGCTAACCAAAGAGTGGCAGGAAAAAGCACACAAAGCACTACCCAATAACCATCCAATAAATGATACCTATGCACATATATTATTTGATCTGGGGTTTGTGAAAGAAGCTATTGAACACGAAGAATTAGCATTAAAAATAGCTACCGAACTGAATAACACCAAAGATTTGAAGTTTTATAATAATGAGATTGAAAAATTCAAAAAGGTTCAATAGAATCGTGTGCGGGGGTTAGGGGTAGTAAACTCAGTTGAGCATAGCGTGAGACTTTGAGATTGGCTATGTGTCTTCGCTTAGTCAAGGATAAAGGAAAGCTTTGTTTTCCACATTTAGAAAAGAAAGAGAGTTTTCATTACAGATTACAAAGCATATACTTGTCTTAAAGATGTAAGAAAAAACTGGTTTGCATTCTCTAAATTTGAAAAGGAGGATATTGTGATGTTAATTAGATTGGAAAAAAATTGAATATGGAAATAATTGAACCTGTGAAAAAACACTGTAAAAAACAGGTATACATTAGTCCAGGTTTAAATTTTTCAGTATCTTGAGCTTTTCAGTCCTGCATAAAACTATCCTGTGCTAAAAAAATGTGTGAAGTGCAACTTCAAACAAAAGTGATAAAGAATTCGTTTGATTATAAACTGTAAAATAATGAAAGGAGCTCACTCAAATGATAACAGATAAAGAAACAAACACCATTTATTTTTCGGAAAAGCTACTCGAGCAGTCACCGGAAATAGCAAAACAGATTTCAGAAAGTATAAAACTATTTGGTGCTGACTGTCGATTCCTGCCTGGCACAAAAGATATCTGGGCAAGGGATTATATGCCTGTACAGGTGAATGATCATAAACTGATTCAGTTTACATTTTATCCTGACTATCTGATAGAATATGAATACCTGAAATCAGAACCTGATAGCATTTGTGCCGATCTTACATTGAATATTGTCAAGTCAGATATTATCCTGGATGGCGGTAATGTCGTGAAATCGGATAATTGTGTTATCATGACTGATAAAATTGTGATTGAAAACAAGCACAAATACACAAAGGTGCAATTGTTGAGTAAACTCAGGGAATTGTTTGAAGTTGATAAAGTAGTATTAATACCCTGGGATCATGGTGAACGATATGGTCATGCTGATGGAATGGTTCGGTTTATTGATAACGAAACTGTTTTATTGCAAGGGTATTACAATACGCGGAAAGACCTTTTCAAAGATGATTTTTTAGATTACCTGTTGGACTCTTTAAAAGAAAATCATCTGAACTATGAATTTTTAAATATTGATTATCCGGAAAAGATAAACGCTAAATTTGCCTATCTGAATTATTTACAGACAAAGGATTTTATTCTGTTGCCCTCATTGGGTATTGATAAGGATGATGAAGCAATGGAGGGAGAAATAAAGAAATATTTTCCTGATTATACCGATAAGATTCAAAAAATAAAAATGAATTCAATTATTGCAAAAGGTGGCGCTTTAAATTGTATTTCATGGACGATAAAAGAATAACTTTGCCAAATAAAGTAGGAGATTGTATCATAGCATAAGTTTTCAACTAAAGACTAAGAAGTTTGCAGTCAATAAATCATCATTAATTAAATTTAGTTTATATGTCAGAGAAAATTAATATCTATCAAATGTATGTGATAAACAATTGCAAAATGGGTTTCTATGTCCGCAGTGACAAATGGAGAAGGGAACGTTATGCAAAAGTGACAGGAATACAGCGGGTAGAAGATGGAATAATGATTGAAGGAGAACCCCCTTACTTTGGAGGTTTCAAATACCCGGCAGGACATCCAAAAGAAGGTATTATCATGGGGCCAAGGCTGGTTACGCTTGAAGCGGATTGGTTTGATGGAGGAGTCAGGGAGACTGATTGCGGGGGTAATTATTCCTGGGAACAGGTATATCCGGATGAAAGCAACTGATATTTGCCGGTTTGAAGTGACTCGTACTGCCTGACATAATCCATATATGGAGATTGAGTTTTGGTTGAATTTAAAGCGAACCATTTAATTGCAGACATGGCTTCTACTTCTCCTTCCCGTTTTAAAAGGACCTCTTTCTAAGATAGTAATAATCAAGCATCAAGATATGAAAAGAATAGTTGCAAGTGCCTGCATACTAATGTGTACAGTTGGTTTTCATGGATATGCCCAACAGCAGGCTGATCCGACAGTTGCACCCAAAGTACAGGTAACGGCAAGTGAAAAAACACAGAATTCACAATGGCAGGGTAAGCAGGTAGCATTTCTGGGAGATTCAATGACTGATACACGTCGTATAGGCACAACCTGTGTGTACTGGGAATATCTGAGCGAATTGCTGGGGATAGAACCTGTTGTATACGGTATCAGCGGAAACCAGTGGGATGGTATTTACCGACAGGCACTGAAATTAAAGGAACAAAAAGGAACTGATGTTGATGCTATCCTGATTTTTGCAGGAACGAATGACTATAACCACGGTATTCCAATGGGTGAGTTCTTCAGTGAAACAACAAAGCAAACCAATTTTAATGGCACTACAGTTACCCGAAAGTACAGGATGCCGAACCTAGATGATTCAACCTTTTGCGGACGCATAAATAAAGCCATGTCGTTTCTGAAGAACAATTATCCCCGGCAACAGATTGTTATTATGACTCCTATCCACAGGGGTTTTGCCAGGTTTAGCGATAAAAATGTGCAACCGGATGAAAATTATGCTAACGGTCAGGGTTTGTATATTGATACTTACATCGATGCACTAAAACAGGCAGCTTCATATTGGGCGGTTCCATTAATCGACCTCTATTCGATAAGTGGCCTCTACCCATTGGCAGATGCTCAGGCGCAATACTTCCACAACAATGAGACGGATAGGCTGCATCCCAATGCAACGGGCGATTACCGGTTGGCTAAAACGATTCAATACCAGTTGTTGGCATTGCCTTCGGGTTTTGTCCTTAAATAGGCAAGTGAACCATAGTGAATAGTTCCTACCTGACTGATTCTTGCTAAAAACAGAATAAGAGGAACTAAGTCCTCTTATTCCGTTAACGAATTGAATTGTATCAATATTCAAATTGTATGTGTTTTGAATATCCATTCTCAATTCAAAAATACTACCCTGTAAGCTACATGGCCATTTCCTTCATGCCTACTTTTTCAGCTGCTTGTTGAATACCCTGGATCTGAGTGTTAATGTTTCTTACTTGAACCAGCATTTCATCAATAAGTAGCCTTGAAAAAGCAAATTCAGCAGGAGTAGTCCATCCCGGATTGTGAATGTGCCTGAGTAATTCTTTCATAGCTTTTCCACCATCCTGGGAAGTCTTTGCCAATGCATTTGACAGTTCGGTAATCTTTGCGTCGAGAGTCTTTAACTCTCTTTCATGATTAGGATCCATAGTTGTACGGTTTAAATGAAAATTATGAGTGCATTTAGTTAAAAATAGCTTCATGTAGCACCCTTTTACAATGGCTATTTATATAAGTAGTTGATATCCGTGTTTATTCATCAATACAACACTAAAAAAGCTCATCTTACAACTTAAACTTACATCATTTATTCGCCGTCAACAAAAAATCAAATCAAAAATAAAACAATATGCATAACGAAATGTTTGATGTGGAAGTATTAAAGATGCTGTTAATTAATATTATAGCTTCTTGCTCTGTATGAAAAAAGTTTCGTTTCAAGGACCTGAACAGGTACTGCTTTTACCGGCAACAGGCTGATAAATCAACTTTTACACATGACATTTGATACGTCTTATAAGTTGGTAATGGATATTTGTAAATGTTTTTCTCGCAAAGGAACTTCAAAATGAGCAGGATATTCCTGTAAGCGAGCATGGTAATTCTTTGTGCTTGAAGTAATACAGGACGATGAGCCTGTATACATCCTTTAAATTAATAAAAACAGTATCTTTGTTGACAAAACCAAACGGACAAAAATCAGGTTATCAGGTTGTATTTAAGTCGCTGCCAGGAACTGATTTAATACTTGTTGATTCAAAACAACGATTTACTTAATTTTTAAACGCATCGAAATAAGTATGTTACAAGAAGAACTTAATTCTCAACATAAAGAAAGTGATAAACTCTCAAACGAATCCGATCTGCTTTTATCAAACAGGTATATAGTAACGAAAGAAATTAAAGACCTGAATAAAACACTCCTGGATTCAACTGCTAAGATGAGTGAGCTCGAAAATAAAGTAAAAAAAACGTTGAAACTTAAAACAATAGTTGATTCGTACATACTTGCATTTGAAAAAATTGAGAAAGAGCCCGGCGGATTGCCATACATGGATAAAGCATTGCAAAACAAAATAACTGAGTTAATTGAGAAATTAAGCAATGAGTCTGATTTACAGGATTTACTTGAAATTTTAAGGAAAGAAGAACTTGATTTCATACGTATAAAGCAATTGCTGATTGACAAAAGCCAGAAAAGTATTTCTGAAATAAGCATACTCAGGGAAAGAATAGCAAACAGAAAGGAAGCAGATTCAGACGTAATTGCTGAAAGAGAGAGTCTGGAAGCACTATTGAAAACCATTCAGGAAGAAATAGCCGGTCTTAAGCCTGTTGAGGATGAAGAAAAATAACCAAAGCAAGTTGATGGTAAAGATGTTGAAGAAGTCTTGTAAAATAAGATTGGTACTAAGAGTCAAATGAAATCAATAGGATTGGGCTTTAGCCCATTCTTTATATTTGTAGCCCTCTATGAAATTTGAAGAATAAAATTATTTTCAACATAGTAAAGAATAAATGCAGAACGAATGATAAACAGACAAATGAAAACATTTTTCCTTATTACTCTCCTTATCGGAGCTCTAACTGTCAGTGCACAGGATACTGAGAAAAACACGATATCGGCCATCTATCAGAATGCCCTTAGAAGCTACGAATCCTACAACAAGCTGAATGAGTTGTGCACGAAAGCACCGGGACGATTGGTAGGGTCGAAAGCATCTGAGCTTGCCATACAGATACTAAAAGCCCAGATAGAAAAAATCAATCCAGATACCTGTTGGTTACAGCATTACGTCACTCCATCGTGGCGGGTCAAATCACCCTGTCAGGCAACCGTGCAGGTTGGTACAAAAACTGAAGCATTAAATGTTGTAAACCTGGGTTTGTCGGTTAGTACACCTGAAGGTGGAATTACCGGGGAAATACTTGAAGTCCGTACACTCAGCGCACCGGATAGCCTGGGAAGCAAAGTTGTGAAAGACAAAATCGTATTCTTCAACAGGGCTATGGATAATTCAAAGATCACAACGTTTGAACAGTATGGAGGGGCCATTGACCAACGGGCAGGTGGTGCATCGAAAGCAGCGCAATATGGTGCTGCGGGTGCAATAGTCCGTTCACTGTCAACCGAACATTATGATTTTCCACACACTGGCGTCAGTAGGTATAAGGAAGGTATTACCAAAATACCGAATATCTCGATCAGTACGAATGATGCCGATAAGTTAAGCCTGATAAATAAGCAACATCCGGGTGTAAAAGTCTGGATAAAAAGTGATACCGAGACGATTGATTCGGCACGAACAGCCAATATAATTGCAGAGATAAAAGGGAGCAAACATCCTGAAAAAATTATATTAATCGGAGCTCATATTGATTCCTGGTTTAATACCCCCGGAGCACACGATGATGGTGCGGGCTGTGAACAGATGATTGATGTTTTCCGTCTATTTAGGGAGTTGAATATTAAACCTGAAAATACCATCCGGTTGGTGCTGTTTATGGATGAAGAAATGTATCAATCCGGTTCTAAAGTTTATGCTGAATCGGTTGGCAAGGAAAAGAAGGAGCATATTGTTTCGATCGAATCGGATGCAGGAGGGCTATTACCTTTGGGGTTTGGAATCGAAGCCGATAATTTCGTCTTCAATGCAATTAAAAAACTGACTGAACCATTATTCGACTACGGGATTTATAAAACAACCATAGGGCATGGTGGTACGGATATAGCCCCTTTGAAACAATTCGGTATTCCATTGATCGGACTTACAACGAATAGCCAGCGCTATTTTGAATACCATCACTCAGCCAATGATACGGTTGATCAGGTCAGTCGTCGGGAAATGCAACTGGGAACTGCCGCCATTGCCAGCCTGGTATATTTAATCGACAGAAACGGAATAAAGTAAGTGAAATAAAATTATGTCACATTCAGGTTCTTGTCCTGTTCTATGAATAACTATAAAAGTTCGATTATCCGTGTTTCTGAACTTTGTATGATTTAGTTTGTTCCTATTTTGCATTCTTGTATTAAGAATAAACAAATTGTTAATAACCTAACACTAAAAAAATGAAACTAACAGACAACACGATCCTGATAACCGGCGGATCGAATGGAATAGGGCTGGAATTAGCCAAACAATTGCTGAGCCTGGGTAATACAGTGATTATTACCGGAAGAACCCAATCACGGCTTGATGAAGTAAAGAAAAAATACCCTGCCCTGCACATATTCCAAAGCGATGCAGGTAAAGCCAGTGACATCAAAAGTCTGTATGACAATGTTACGAAACAATTTCCGGAACTGAACATGTTGATCAATAATGCCGGAATTATGCGCAAGTTGAACCTCCATGAAACGTCCATGGATCTGGAGAATATCAACGAGGAGATTGCCATTAATCTATCAGGGCCAGTATGGATGGTCAATCAGTTTCTGAATCATTTAAAGTCTAAGAAGCAGGCTGCCATCATGAATGTTTCATCAGGACTGGCTTATGTGCCATTCGCCATTTCGCCTGTATACAGTGCCACGAAAGCAGGAGTTCATTTTTATACCCAGACACTGCGTATCCAGTTGAAGAATACAAATGTCGTTGTATTTGAGTTAATGCCTCCCCTGACAAATACCGACCTGCAAAATGCATTCAGCCCGGAAGACATGAAGGGTGTGGTATCCATGGAAGTGGATAAAATGGTGCAGGTTGCCATCAAGGGTATCGGGAATGATACACTTGAGATTCGCCCCGGACAGTCGAATATGTTACGGATCATGAGCCGGGTTGCTCCACAGTTTATATTGAAACAACTCAGCAGACCTGTAGATAATTTATTGGCACAGGTAAAGTAAATGTGCAGACATACACCTGTCAGACGGGATATACCCTTTATTGAATGAAAAACTGATTTTACAGAGAATTGAGTCTAATGGTCATCACTTTAGATAATTATTATTCAGTTTGAATATTCTGCAGGACAGAGTAAGATAGATAAATTAAAAAAGTGAGTACTTCATTTCGATGAACTACTCACTTTTTTTGTTTACAAGAACCGAACATTCTGAAAAACTTGCTATCCTAACCTTAAGCAGGTTCAAATAACCTGTTCCATTTTTACAAGGTTAATGAACCATTACAAGTGTAAAGCTCTACAAACAGGTGATAAAAGCAATTGAATGCTCAAATTAGAATACCAGTTGAGAGATTTTAATTAGTGTATGAAATCACAGATTGAAAAAATGAGTATCTTGTAACCGTAAAACTTACCTGTTTCTTCGCATATATGGATCTGTTTTGACTATCAAAAAAATCCTTTCTTTTATGGCATCACTATCTAATATGCACATATGCAGTGATGTGTATAGTACAAATCAAGCTTCCTGAAGTAATGGCTTTATTTCCTGAATATGTTCTGTGTGCAATAACGTGCATGAATATACACTCTTTAGATGTTCTTTACAATTGACAAAAATACCTGGGTTATGCCCCAAAAGTAGGAAAAGTATCATATATAGCTAAATAAATATAGTTTTGATGCGTTTGAATGCTTTATTTTTGCATTGTCGGAATGTATCATTTCGTACAACAATTAACCTTCTAATATTAAATTTAATTCCATGAAAAGAAAAATCACTTTTCTAACGGTATTACTCTTGTTTGGAGTATACTTTGTTTCTGCACAGCAGAATCTTTCTGTTTCGGGAGTTGTGACCGATGCCAGTGATGGTAGCCCACTAATCGGGGTTTCTGTACAGGTAAAAGGGACAACAAAGGGGACAATTACAGACGTAAGCGGGAGATATACGCTGAACGCAGCCCAGGGTTCTAAAATTGTTTTCACCTACATTGGGATGGAAAAACAAGAGCTCATAGTTAAGGGCAGAGTTATCAATGTAAGTCTTCAATCAGATTCCAAGATGTTGAACGAAGTGGTAGCTATTGGTTATGGTACAGCAAAACGTGCCGATCTGACCACTGCCCAGACTTCTGTATCGGCAAAGCAAATGGATAAAACGGTAAACACCACGCTGGAACAAGCGCTGCAGGGAAGAGCCGCCGGTGTTTATATTACCCAAAACTCAGGCCAACCAGGTGGAGGTATCTCAGTTGCCGTACGTGGCGTAAGTTCCCTAAACGGAACAACCGAGCCGCTGTATGTGATTGATGGTATACAAATACCCGGGCAATCGGTAAGCTATGGTTCAACCAGTTCTTCAAATCCCCTTTCTGGACTTAACCCTTCAGACATTGCAGATGTTCAGATCCTGCAAGGTCCTTCCGCAACTGCATTATATGGTTCCAGAGCAACAAATGGTGTTGTATTGATTAATACCAAACGTGGTAAAGCCGGTGATGCAAAAATCACGTACAACTATAGTTATTCGCAACAGACTCCTCCACAACGTATGGATGTTATGGATTTGCCACAATATGCCAAGATGGTCAATGAATTTCATGCCATAGTAAGCGGTACATCTCCAACCGAGTTTTTAGATCCATCTATTTTAGGAAAAGGTACTGACTGGCAGAGTGAATTGTTCCGGAATTCTGCAATGCAAAAACACCAGATAAGTGTCAGCGGTGGAAGTGACAAAACAACGTATTACTTGTCGGGTGAGTATTTAAAACAAGATGGTGTTGCAGCAGGATCAGGATTTGATCGTCTGGGCATGCGTTTAAACGTTGACTCAAAACCAAGGACATGGCTCAAAATGGGCGCAAATGCCAGTTTTAACCAAACCTTCGAGAAACTGACTTCCAGTTCGGAAGATGTTATAAATAATGCATTGCAGCTTTCACCTCAAACTCCTGTAAAAAATTTAGACGGAACGTATGGTGGAGGTGATCTAACCAAGCCGGAAGATAAATATGCTCCTGTAAACCCGGTTGCCATTGCTAATTCTGTAACCAACAACAATACCCGCAGGCAGTTTAATGGTGGAGCAAACATTGATGTTGATATTTTACCGGGTCTTACATTCAGAACCTCGTTGAATGCAAATCTAAATACCCAGAATTCAATTTATTTTTCACCGAAACAAAAAATCGGATGGTATGATAAGGCGTTAGCGAATATGTCGGATTTTAATGGTGTGGGTACCTATTGGGGGTTAAATGAACTGCTTCAATACGTTAAAACATTTGGAAAACATAATTTTGACTTGATGGTCAGCCACGAAGCACAGGAGTCTACCTGGAAAGCAAACAATGCCAATATCAATACATTCCTAACCAATGATATTATTGATGTCAGTGCCGGTGATCAAAGTACTGCAGACCTTAATGGAAGCAGTCATAATACATGGGGCATGGAATCGTATCTGGCACGTTTTAATTACAATTATAACGACAGGTACATTCTTTCAGCTTCAGTTCGAAGTGATGGTTCTGCTAATTTTGGTTCAGACAATAAATGGGGTACTTTCCCTGCGATATCAGGTGCCTGGAGAGTATCAAAAGAATCATGGTATCATGTTGACTTTATGAATGAATTCAAATTAAGACTTGAAACAGGTACTACTGGAAATCAGGGAGGAAGCGGAATTTATTCAGTGATGGGTACTGCACCTTCAGCCTGGGGCGTAGGATTTCTTCCAAATAAATATGCTAACCCGGGATTGAAATGGGAGCAAACCTCAACAAACAATGTTGGGCTGAATGCCAGTTTCTTCAATAACAGGATCCAACTGGAAGCTGATTATTACCAGAAAGTGACCGATAACCTGATCATGCAGGCAGCATTACCTGCTTTCATGGGTACGCGTGGTAATGGAGGCCCCGGAGCACCAACCGTTAACCTAGGTTCTCTGCAGAATAATGGATGGGCTTTTAATTTAATTACGACCAATATCAATACGAAGAACTTCAAATGGGAATCGAGTTTTAATATCTCCGGATTCAAGACAAAAATCCTGAAGTTCAACAATGATGCTGCTTCACTTGACCGTACCTCCTGGTGGATGGGCAACTGGACGCAACGTTCAAGCGTTGGTCAGGCACCCTGGTTGTTCTTAGGGTACAAGACCGAAGGGATTTTCCAATCGGTGGATGAAATCAATAACAGTGCAGTCCCGGTAGATGCAAAAGGAGTACGTCTGAGTACAGATCCTGCTAATGTTTGGGTGGGTGATGTGAAGTATAAGGATATGAACGGTGATCATATTATTGATGTAAAAGATTTAACAACGATAGGTAATCCATGGCCATTGTTCTTTGGCGGATTTACGAACACATTCAGTTATAAAGGATTTGAATTAAGTGTCCTGTTGACTTATTCATACGGAAACAGCATATATAATTATGTGAAAATGATAGACTCAAATCCACAGCAAATTAATTTAGGTCGTAACTTGTTGACCAGTGCTGAAAATTATGCCAGACTGGCAACCGATGCAAATGGGAATACTTATATCACGAACCCTTCAACAAATCTTCCAAGAATTTCATACAGCAACAATGGCAACTGGACAAGGTTTTCTGATCGATGGGTTGAAGATGGATCATATATCAAGCTTAAGAATATCTCTTTAGCCTATAATATCCCTTCAAGACTGATCGCAAAGCAAAGTTTCATTAAAGATGTCAGACTTATGCTAAGTGCCCAGAACTTATTCACGCTTACCCATTATACAGGGTATGATCCTGAAGTAGGCGCTTATGTTGGCAACAACTCAGGAGCAGATAACCAGGCTATTGGAGTAGATAATGGACGTTATCCGTTGACTCCGGTTTATACGTTTAATATTACGGTTAACTTTTGATAATTCTAAATAATATGAAGAACTTAAAATATAGTTGGATTGCAATACTGATTACAATCCTTATACTTCCGGGATGTTCACAGGACTTTTTGAACAGACCACCGGTTGATGCCATAACAGATGTCAATTTTTACAAAACCAATGATCAGGTGATGGCAGCAACAGCCTTATTATATAACAGGGTGTGGTTTGATTATAATGACAAGGCATCTTATGAGATCGGCGATTTTAGAGGTGGAGCAGCATATGATCCTTATGGATCCACAGGTTATGTGAAGTTTAACCTGACAGGTGACGATGCAGATATGAATGCAGGATGGAGTGCCTTTTTCACTGTTATCGGACAATCGAACCTTGCTATCCAGAATATTAAGAAATTTGCAGGTGCTGAGGTCACTGAACAGGTAAAAGCAGGAACAATTGCTGAAGCAAGGTTTATGCGTGCTTGCGCATACCGGAATCTGGTTATGTGCTGGGGTGAAGTGCCTATTATTGAAAATAACCAGGCAATCCTGACTGATACCACTGTTACCAGAAATACCGTAAAAAGTATCTGGAAATTTCTGACAAATGAAATGCGGGCTTGTGTGAATGACCTGCCTGATGTTGGATTCCAAACAGGACGGGTTAACAAGTGGTCTGCCGAAGGAATGTTAGCCCGGTTTTACTTAACCCGTGCAGGCGTAGAGTCAGTGAATGGCGTAAGAAACCAACAGTTTTTAGATAGTGCCAGGTATTATTCCGACCGGGTAATTAAAATGAGCGGAAAATCATTATTGCCTGATTATGCAAGCTTGTTCAAATATCCGTATAATAACAATTCAGAGTCGTTGTTTGAATTGCAATGGGTGTTTTCGACTATCTGGGGGGTTAGTAACTCGACTCCTGCTTACCTTGCCTATAGTGGTGATATTGCAAACGGAGATGGTTGGGGAGGCAGTAAAAGTGCAACATGGTGGATGCTTCAGAAATACCAGGGATTATCTCAGATTGGTACAACCGGAGATTCGCTTAAGGGGCGTACAATGGATCAACGCCTGAAAGCAACCTTTATGCTCCCGGGTGCCAATTATCCTGAAATTACACAATCAATCACCTTGCCGGACGGAAAACCAGGAACTCAAAAACTGATATACCCGAATAATACGGCTGATAACAGTATGGCAGGGATTAAAAAATACGTATGTGGCAAGGCGGCCGATATGGGTGGACAGGCATCCAGCCAGCATTATCCAAATGACACGTATATGTTACGGTTGGCCGAAATATATTTAATTTATGCAGAAGCTACTTTAGGAAATCAAACTTCTACGGCTGATGCAACAGCAATGGATTATTTTAACAAAGTGCATACAAGGGCAGGATTAGGTGCAGTAATTACACCACTTACTTTCGACGATATATTCAATGAAAGAATTATTGAGTTTTCTATGGAAGGTATGTGTTGGTATGATATCAGCAACCTGTATTATTATAATCCTGCAAAAGCGTTGTCGATATTGAATTCACAGGACAGAGGATTATTTGCAATTTACCCTGATGTATTCCCGAATCCAACGCAATGGACTTTTGTAAAAACTGCGTGGGTTAAACCCGTTGACAGGATCATTACTGCCACTAATGGCAATTTCTTGCTTCCTATACCAACTACTGAATTATCAGCGGCTCCAAGTTTACAGAAACCTGCTGTAGATTATTACAACAAGTAGACACTAATGTTTCAATAAAAACAAATTACAATGAAAAAAATATATAAATCAATGCCCATACTTCTGATAGTCATGGCTATGTTGGGAGTGTTTACATCTTGTGATAAAAACGGAGATGTTAACAAGGGAACGCCACAGATTACGTATGTAAGGATTACGAGAGCTTCTGCCGCCGATTCTTTAATTGTAAGTGCCGGTCAGGGACAACTTATTGCCATTATTGGTGATAATTTACAGGATGCTAGGGAAGTATGGTTTAATGACCGTCAGGCTTCATTAACGCCAACTTATATTTCAAAAAATTCCATTCTGGTAAGCGTGCCTACTATCGTACCTGTTCTGATAAACAATAAACTGAAGATTATGTTTGCGAATGGAGATTCACTTTTATATGATTTCAGTGTAAAGATCAATAAACCTGAAATCACAAGCATGGATTGTGAATACGTTCTGGATGGTAAAGTAGCTACTTTCCGTGGTAATTATTTTTACCTGCCTATGACAGTTACTTTCCCTGGAGATGTAAAAGGTACGAATGTTACGGTTGATGAAACAAACAAGATTCTTACAGTAACAGTTCCTTCCGGAACAACACCTGGCCAGATTACGGTTACTTCCAATTTTGGAACTACCAAAACAGACTTTTGGTTTAAAGATAACCGGAATATATTTATAAGCAGTGACCCTTATATGGGTTGGTGGAATGCTTCTATGGTAGTTAACAGCCCGGGTACTGCTGATGTACCTGCCATAAACGGCAATTATATCCGGATCATTAAAAACCTTGGTGCATGGGGTTGGCAGGAAATAGCAGGAGGACCTGCAAGTAGCATGTTGCCGGAAAGTCAGATTATACCGGATGATGCTATCCTGAATCCATCGAAGTATAACTTTAAATTTGAAGTATGTACCACCAAGCCTTATAACGGAAGTGGCGTATTATTTACAGTGGGAACACAGGACGGGGACCATGGAAACTATACCTGGGCACCTCCTTATGATACCAAGGGACAATGGCAAACAGTTGTTATTTCGTATGATGAAGTTGTAAAAGCCTATACAGTTAAACCTATCGTAAATCATGATGGTTACTGGACAAGGGTTGTATTCCAGGGACCAACAGGACTTGATTGTGATATGTCATTTGATAATTTCAGGGTTGTACCTAAGGTTGCCCAATAAGACGGAAATATATTTTTTTGTAACGATTAGTTATAATTAAACTTGTCTACTCTTGTAACTGGGAGTAGGCATACTAAAAAAAATACCAATATGAGATATAAATTTAATAAAATTCTAACTGCAAGTTTAATGGCTTGCTTAATACTGGGCAGTTTTGTCTTCAATTCGTGTAAGAAAGAAGACGCTGTCAGTAGTATTACACTCACTGCTTTTGGTCCTTCACCTGCATTGCGTGGAGGTGAAGTGAAATTCCTCGGGACTTCGCTGGACCAGGTTACATCGGTAGTTCTGTCGGATGGCTTCGAGATTAAAGAGATTACGAAGACAAGTCCAACTGAAATATCCGTTTTGATTCCTCAAACGGCAAAACCGGGTTTAGTGGTATTGAAAACCCCGCAGGGAGATATTACCACTAAGACACCGTTGACATTCAGTGAACCCATATTAATTACAACGTTTGTACCTGCCACTGTCACAGCAGGGGATATACTGACAATAAACGGTGATTATCTGAATCTGATTGCTTCAGTAACTTTCAAAACAGGAGTAGTTGTTGATAGCTCAAAATTTGTCAGCAAGACCCGTAAGAAAATTGAAGTAAGGATACCTGTAGAAGCACAAACAGGAAAATTTATACTGTCGAATGGAGCCAAAACACCAATCCAGGTACAAACATTGACTGACTTGACCGTTACATTGCCAACTATTACAAGCCTGGCACCTAATCCGGTTAAACCTGAAACAGCATTGACAATTAGCGGAACAAATTTCCAGCTGGTGAAATCAATTAGTTTTGCCGGATCAATAACGGTTACCAGTTTTACGGTAAATACTGACAAAACAGCAATTACAGTTACTGTACCAAAGAATGTAAAAGAAGGAACCATTAAACTTACTACTTTATCATCTGTTGATGTTGAATCAGCTTTACCACTTAATTTGATTTCACCGGTGATTACTCTGGTGGCACCTACATTGGTTAAGAATGGTACAACATTAACGATCACAGGTACAAACCTGGATCTGGCCACAAAGGTTACTTTTGGAGGAGCTGTTGATGGTGTAATTGTTTCCCAGTCGGCAACAAAGATTGATGTTACAGTCCCAATGACAGCTTTGGATGGAACTGTTGTACTGAGCACAAATTCAGGCAAGACTGCCGAGAGTGCTGCCATAACACTGGTTAAACCTACATTCACTTCTTTTGCACCTCTATCATTGGTTGCAGGAGATAATGTAACTATTTCGGGAACAGATTTAGATTTGGTAAAGAAAGTTGATTTTGGTGCTGGTTTGATAGTTGATGTGACTAACGCATCTGCAACTTCATTTACTGTACCTGTTCCCATGGCTGCAAAAGGTGGAAAAATAACCCTGGTGACCGTCAATGGGACTCAAATTACGTCAGCAGGTACCTTAACTGTGATGTCACCAAATAAACCTGTTATAACAGCAATTACCCCTGTAGTCAGACCCGGTAAAATGTTGACTATTACCGGAACAAAATTAAACTTAGTTGAATCAGTCTTTTTCCCGGGAAACCTGAAAGCCGTGCTTTATGGAGTAAGAACTGAAACTTCCATTGAAGTATACGTGCCTGAAACAGCAGCCACAGGTAATGTTACTCTCACATTGAAAGCGTTTGATGGTACAGAGGTTGTATCTCCAATATTTACAATTAGCGGGGTAGATCCGGTGCAAGATCCAAGTTATATCTTATATGATTTTGATAATTTTGGAATTATTTGGAATGATTATGGAACCGCAATTACAGGTCCATTAGGTTTCAGTGGTAAATATTATTATGTTGATAAGGCCTTACCTACAAGCTGGTTTACTCTTTTCAGCTCAAACTGGGGACAGTATAATGTTGCAGGGATTACAAAAGCCAACGGAGTTGTAAAGATGGATATTAATATATTGGATGTTGACCCAACTTTACACTTGAAGTTTAGAATTAATAACGGTTGGTATGTATGGAATATTGGAGCAAATTATCCTTCCAGGACTACTGGAGGATGGATAACTGTTACATTCCCTCTTTCACAGTTTGATAGCGGATTAACAGATGCAGACCTGGCAACAAGTGTAGTAAATGGTGCTCATGTTGAGACTGATTTGACGGCTGGATGGCTTGATAGTGGATCGACAGCAAAATTAACTATGGCTGTTGATAATGTTCGTTTTGAAAAAATTACTGCTCCGGCAGGTGTTTTCGGATTGTATTAATAAAAGGTTGTTGAAAAGGGGGGAGAAGTTCTCAGGAACAACTCCCCCTTTTTATTAAATAAAAAGATATTTTCATTAGATTTGATGCTGTTTTAGTAAATCAAAGCCTGTCAAGAACAGGTTGATTGTTAACATTCTTGATTATGTTCAAAAGAATTAGCTTTTTTATATTCATACTTCCTTTCGTTATACTATCCATAAACGCTTGTAAACCGGAGGCTATAATTGATCAGGTTTTCCCTGCTTTAGTTTCAAGTAATCCCATTGAGGGAGCGGCAACAGTCGATATGAATACCACCGTTACAATCCAATTTTCAGAAAAAATTGTTCTGGCAACAAATGCAAATGTCAAATTGAACGGTGAGATTGTCTCTGTTTCGGTTAATTCGAATACACTTACAATTAATTCAGTTCTTAAACCATCTACAAATTATACATTGCTTATTCCAGCAACAGCCATTAAAAATGTTGCCGGAAATTTTGCAAAAGAAATCACACTTAAATTTACAACGATTCAATCAGCGCCAGCAGAATTAACTGTTTATGAAGCTGAAAATGCAATACTGACAACTGATGCTTCGGTAGGTACTTCATTAACCGGGTTCACTGGAACCGGATTTGTTAATACCAATGGAGGAAATGTTACATTTACCATACAGGCAGCTCAAACAGGATATTATGACGTAACACTTCGCTATTCAACTTCCAATTCAAAAAAGTCGAATGACTTGTATGTTGATGGCAATAAAATTATTACATTGGATTTTAGTGCAGTCAGTTCGTGGACGACACTTGCTGCAGGAAGATTAAAACTCTCTGCCGGAACTCATACTTTATCCATTGTGAAAAACTGGGGTTGGATGCAACTTGATAATATCTCTGTGGCTTATTATGGTACTAGCCTTTCTCCATTTAGTATCGATCCAGGTTTGGTCATTCCTAATCCAACTAAGGAAGCAGTAAACTTATACAATTTTCTCAAAGCAAGTTTCGGGACAAAAGTGCTTTCCGGAACCACATCCAATAATAACAACAGCAATGACGAAGCTACCTGGGTATTTCAACAAACTGGTAAATGGCCTGCGCTGGTGTGTTTTGATTTTATAAATCATCCATGGATAAATCAGAATTGGGTTGACTATGCTGCCCCGCTCAGAAATGGTAAGGATTATTGGATTAACAATGGCATCATAAACCTGATGTGGCACTGGCGCGATCCGCTATCGGTTAACAAATCGGGAGCGTTTTATACAGCAGATACAAATTTTGATGTCAGTAAAGTGACCGATCCTACTTCGCCTGAATATAAAGCAATGATAGCTGATATTGATTTAATATCCACGTATCTGCAACAATTTAAAGATGCAAATATACCTGTTATCTGGCGACCACTTCATGAATCTTCGGGAGGTTGGTTTTGGTGGGGAGCGAAAGGTGCCGAACCATGCAAAGCGTTGTGGAAATTAATGTATGACCGAATGGTAAATGTACATGGCTTAAATAATCTGATATGGGTTTGGACAACGGATGTTTCAGGTGAAGCCCTTAACTGGTATCCTGGAGATAACTATGTCGACATTATAGGAATGGATATTTACCCTGGTGACAATCAGCATGGTTCTCAGTATTTCTCATTCAATAAAGTGAAAGATTTATTTGGAGGCAGGAAGCTGATTACATTGAGTGAGTGTGGCTCAGCGCCCGATCCTGCCCTTATGAAAGAAAACGGAGATATGTGGTCGTGGTTTATGCCCTGGTGTGGTGATTATACACGGTTGGATAAAAATAATGGAGCTGCCTGGTGGAATAAGTATTTTACATATGACTTTGTTATAACAAGGGATAAAATGCCGGGTTTAAGGTAAAGTTGATTAGTTAATTAGGTTAATTGGTTGATATAAAGAATAGAAACAGATATTAAAAAATTATTAACAATGAAAAAGGTATTTATTCCGATCATTTTATGCTTCATTTCGATGGTTGCTTCAGCCCAATGGGGAATGCGTTTGCCGGCTATTATAAGCAATCATGCTGTTTTACAACAAGCAACCGATGTGAAATTGTGGGGTTGGGCACAAAGTGGAAACACAGTTAAGATAAGTTGCAGCTGGAATCATTTGGATACTATAATCGCTTATCCGGCAAAAGACTGGTCGTGGAATGTGATTGTAAAAACCCCTAAGGCAGGTGGTCCATATACTATTACATTTATAAGTGGAACACAAAAAATCATAGTAAATGATATTTTAATTGGCGAAGTATGGCTTTGCTCCGGTCAGTCGAATATGGAATATGCTTTTAACTGGCAGCAAGGTGTACTTGATGCGGGGGACGCGGTGGCTAATTCGGCAAACAACCAATTACGTTTTTTCCAGCTATCGCACAAATACAATTCATTCCCACAAACCGATTCGGACGGAGAATGGAAAGTAAGTTCGCCAGAAACCACCCCTTCAATGAGCATTCTTGGTTATTTCTTTGGGAAAAAGATAAATGAAACAATAAAAGTTCCTGTTGGATTGATTGCTTCATATTGGGGAGGTACTTGTGTACAGGCATGGACTCCAAACGAAGTGTATAAGCAAGACCCGGAACTAAAAAAACTGGCCGAAGATACCAAACCTGTAAACTGGGCACCTGTAGAGCCTTCAGTTATCTACAATTCGATGCTGTATCCGTTTGTGAACTACAAAATAGCCGGAGCTATCTGGTATCAGGGAGAAGCCAATACCGGTGAACCACAAAATTACGGCAAGCTATTCGAAAGCCTTATTACTGGTTGGAGAAAAGCATTTAATAATGATTTTCCCTTTTATTTTGTCCAAATTGCCCCATGGAACGGTTACTGGGGTGTTAATGCAGCATTGTTGCGCGAACAGCAGGAAGGTGCCTTAAAATTGCCTAAAACAGGCATGGTGGTGGTGGGTGATCTGGTAGATGATATAACGAATATCCATCCGAAGATAAAAAAAGAAGTTGGAAACCGATTGGTGAATATGGCATTGAAAGAACAATACGGAATAAAAGATTTGCAACCATATTTTCCTCATTTAGAAGGTTTTACGGTAAATAAGAGCAAAGCGAATATCACAATTAACTCTATTGGTAAATTGAGTTGTAAAGGCAAGTCTATAATTAGTTTTCAGCTTGCCGGAGAGGATAAGGTTTTCTATCCTTCGACTGCTGTTATCGAGAAAAATGGTTCCATTACTTTGACAAGTCAATTGGTAAAAACCCCGGTTGCTGTACGTTATTGTTTTACAAATGACGGAATGCCTAATCTATTTGATGTGAACGGCTTGCCTTTGGTTCCTTTTAGAACGGATAAGTGGTAAAAAATAGATGAATAGTAATTAAAACTAATTGGATTCCTGAATTTACAAAGATACATTCTGCCGATGCTACTGCTTTTTAAATTGAAATAAAGAATAAATACATGAAAGTATTACGAATTAATTCATTATACCTGCTGTTACTTTGTTTAATAGTATCGGGTGCTTCATATGGTAAGAGTTTGAATGAAAATGATAATGTTCCTGTTGACAGGAATGCTACAACAGAAACAAAAGCTCTTTATACTAACTTAAAAAAGATTCAGGAAAATCATATTTTGGTGGGACATCATGATGCTACCTTATATGGACATACGTGGGCAGGGGATGATAATCGTTCGGATATTAAGGATGTTTGTGGTTCACATCCAGCATTTATAGGGTTTGATTTTGCCTTTATAACGAATAAGCCATCCGAGATGACTGCCCACAGATCTGAATTATTGCTTCGCCGCATGATTGAAACATATAATCGCGGAGCTGTAATAACCATGTGCTGGCATACAGACAATCCGTTAAACGGTGAGACGGCATGGGTAGATACAACTAAGGCTGTTGTAAATACAGTTAAAGAATTGCTTCCTGGAGGGAAAGCTCATGAAACTTATAAAGAGAAACTGAAGCTGATTGCACAAATGGCACATAATTCCAGGGGTGCAGATGGAGAATTGATCCCGATTATTTTTCGCCCATTCCATGAGATGGAGGGTGGATGGTTCTGGTGGGGGCGTCCTTACAGAAGTTCTCAGGAGTTTAAGATGTTATGGAGGTTTACAGTTGATTATTTAAAGGATAGTCTTCAGGTTCATAATTTTTTATATGCATTCTCAACCGATTGTAAATTCAAAACCCGCGAAGATTACCTGATTGATTACCCCGGCGATAAGTATGTAGATGTATTGGGAATGGATGAATACTGGGACTTCAAACCGGATGGTGCAAATAACCCGTTGCTGGCAGCTGAAAAAGTTAAAATAGTATCCGGTTTGGCACAGGAAAAAGATAAAGTTGCTGCAATGACTGAAACAGGATTGGAATCGATAACCGACAGTACATTTTTCACAAAAACATTATTGCCTGTACTGCGCTATAAAGGATCAAAACTTGCCTACGTTATGCTGTGGAGAAATGATAATCGAATGAAACATCATTTTTATGCGCCATTTCCCGGACATAATTCGGTGCCTGATTTCATGAAGTTTTACAACGAAGATTATACCTTGTTTGAAAATGATCTGAAAGGAATTTACAAATAATAAGAGGAATATAATTAAGAGATACAACAAGGATTTAATTCTACGAAACAAAATAATAAGTATGAATTTATTGAATAAAAAATTAATTCTGTTTGTAATGACTTTGATTGCTGTCAGTACTTCCGCTAAACTCACGCAACGTTTTGCTAAGGTTGAAAATAAGCATTTTGTAGTAAATGAACAACCGTACTATTTTGTAGGCACAAATTTTTGGTATGGAGCAATCCTCGGCTCAAAAGGGCAAGGAGGTAATCGGGCACTTTTAATCAAAGAACTCGATTTTATGAAAGAAAACGGTCTTGTTAATTTGAGGGTACTAATTGGTTCAGACGGTGAAAACGGTGTTCCTTCGAAAGTAGAACCAACTTTACAATTAAAACCAGGTATATACAATGATACTATTTTTGACGGATTGGATTTCTTATTGTCCGAGCTGGGTAAACGAAATATGAAAGCTGTGTTGTTCTTTACGAATTCCTGGGAATGGTCAGGCGGTTACAGCCAGTATCTGAACTGGGCAGGAAAAGGTAAGAATCCTGTACCATCGGTAAATGGATGGCCGGCCTATATGGAATATGTAAAGCAATATGCCGGATGTGACGATTGTCGTCAATTGTTGAAGAACCATATAAAGCATGTCATTTTACGCACAAACAGGTATACAAAGAAAAAATATACGGAAGATCAGGCTATCTTCTCATGGCAAATTGGAAATGAACCACGCGCATTCTCAGATACGAATAAATCCCTTTTTGTGGCCTGGTTGAAAGATATTTCATCATATATCAAATCGTTGGATAAAAACCATATGGTTTCAATTGGCTCGGAAGGATACCATGGTTGCGAAGAAGACATGAATCTTTTTGAACAAATTCATGCGGATAAAAATATAGATTATCTGACTATGCATATCTGGCCAAAGAACTGGAGTTGGTTGGATGTAAAGAATATGCCAGGGACATTGCAAAAATCCATTGACAGTACAACTGTATATATGGGAAATCATATGCAAGTAGCCCGCAGGTTGGAAAAGCCGATTATACTGGAAGAGTTCGGCTTTCCTCGTGATCATCATCTTTATACCCTGAAGGATTCAACTTCTTTACGTGATGCTTATTATACCTCTGTTTTTGAAACAATCCTGCAATCATCAAAAACAAATGATGTACTGGCCGGATGTAATTTTTGGGCATGGGGTGGTATGGCCAGACCTAATCCGAAACATATTTACTGGGTAAAGGGAGATGATTATATGGGTGATCCTGCTCAGGAAGAACAAGGTCTGAACTCGGTTTTCAATACAGATGCTACTGTAAAGATTATAAAGCGATATGTTCAGAAGATGCATAATGTGCCAACACCAGTTGATATGAATGCTACTCAGAAAACTCAGGCATTGTTTCAAAACATGTACAATAATTTAGGTAAAGGGATTATGTTGGCCCATCAGGATGATGCAGCCTATGGACATACCTGGTATGGTAAAGTAGGAGGTTCTGATGTAAAGACTGTTTCAGGTGATTATCCTGCTATGGTTGGTTGGGAATTAGGCCATTTGGAGATAGGAGCACCTTATAACCTGGATTCTGTTTATTTTACCGATATGAAGCGTTTGATGCGTGAAGTGTACGATCGGGGAGGCATTAATACCATTAGCTGGCATGGTGATAATATAGTTACAGGCAAAACGGCCTGGGATTGCGGGCAGGACTCTGTAGTCCGAAGCATATTACCAGGAGGAAGTAATCATGTAAAATTCTTAACCTGGTTGGATCGTTTATCTGTATTCTTTCATGATTTGAAAGATGAAAAAGGCGAAACATTCCCTGTTATTTTTCGAATGTTTCATGAACATACCGGAAGTTGGTTCTGGTGGGGCGCTAAACAATGTACCCCGGATGAATACAATCAATTGTATCGAATGACTATAAATTATCTTAGGGATGTAAAAGGAGTTCATAATATTTTATATGCATTTTCACCATGTAATGTAAGTACAGAAAAAGATTTTTTGCTTCGTTACCCGGGTGATGATTATGTCGATATAGTTGGAGTGGATGCTTATTGTGGTAACAAAAATACGGATGAGACTAATACGAAGTTTAAAAAGGAAGTTTCGGAACAACTGGATATAGTTACAGCTTATGCAAAGAAAGCAAACAAAATACCGGTATTGGCTGAAACAGGCATGGAAGGAATTGCGAATCCTGATTTCTTTACAAAGGTGTTACTACCCACTATAGAACCCTATAAAATAAGCTATGTATTGCTTTGGAGAAATGCCTATACCATTAAGACCCATTATTATGCCCCTTTTCCGGGACATGCATCTGCTGCTGATTTTAAAAAATTCACCGATATGCCTGTAATTCTTTTAAATAAAAAGATTTCATCCATGTATGTTTCTGAGAAATAGGCATTGGAATTTTAAATAATGAATACAACAAATTAAGATGATACATTTCAATCATAGATTTTTCATTACACTGTTACTGCTATTGATAAGCTGCGCATCATCATTCTCTCAGGATGTGGTTGTAACAGTGAACGCAGTAGATGGTAAAAAAGCCGTATCACCATATATCTATGGTCGTAACGGCAGTTTCTCCAACTCGTTTGGAACAGCTTCGTCAGCTTCAGATATTACTTTATTTAAAGAGGCCGGATTGCGCATGGCCCGCGAAAATGGCGGAAATAATGCAACCAAATATAACTGGCGTAAGAAAATATCCAGTCATCCGGATTGGTACAACAATGTGTACGATCATGACTGGGATAATATATCAAAGAATATTGTTGCCACTGTGCCGGATATGCAGGTAATATGGGCATTCCAACTGATTGGGAAAGTGGCATCCAATAAAAATAACAACTTCAACGACTGGAGTTACAATCAATCACAATGGTGGAGCGGCTGTACGCAAAACCTGGCAGGTGGTGGTATTGTAAATGCCAGTGGTGGAAGCTCAGCAACAGTAAATGGGAATCCTTTACTTTATACCCAGGACTGGCCTGCCGATTCAACTGCCGAAGTATTGAACCATTGGTTTGGCTCTAAAGGAATTGGATTGAACTCAACTAATTTCCAGTACTGGGACATGGACAATGAGCCTGAAATATGGAGTGGGACACATGATGACGTAATGCCAAGCCAGTTGGCAGCATCAGCATTTATGGAAAAATACTTTGCAGTAGCTAAAAAAGCCCGTGCCTTATTCCCTGGAATTAAACTGTGTGGTCCTGTAACTGCCAACGAGTGGCAATGGTATAAATATGGCTCTGAAACGCTTAATATCAATGGGAAATATTATTCCTGGCTTGAGTATTTTCTGAAACGTGTAGCCGATGAACAGAAAGCAACCGGAATAAAACTGCTTGATGTAGTAGATATCCATTGGTATCCCGGAGAATCGGCAGATGCTGACGTTTTGCAATTGCACCGTATTTTTTACGATAAAAGCTATGTTTATCCGGGAGCAAATGGAATTAAATCAATTAATGGAGGGTGGGATGCAACTCAGAATAAAGAATATATTTTCCAACGCATTAGTGACTGGCTAACTCAGTATTTCGGTGCAAATCATGGTATTACCATTGGTATGAGCGAGTCGGGAATCAATTCTGCAAATGCAAATGTAAACTCAGTTCTTTATGCTTCCCTGCTCGGAACATTCGCTAATAATGGTGTTGAATTGTATACTCCATGGTCATGGAATGTGGGTATGTGGGAAACACTTCATTTGTTTAGCCGTTATGCCAAAAATAATAGTGTGACCAGCACATCAACGTTGGAAAATACTGTATCGGGATACTCAACTGTCACCAACAGTGTCGATTCTATGACGGTGATTCTGGTCAATAGAGACCTGAATTCGACACATTTGGTAACGGTAAACCTGTCAGGCTTTTCAGTTGCAAATGGAACTTACAATACATTGCAAATTGCGTCATTGCCAACAACCGAAACATTTGTGTCACATGCCAGCAATGCCTTGAAGAAAAGTACAGTCACTGTTTCCGGCAATTCATTTAGCATTGTTTTACCGACAGTTTCAACCACTGCCATTATTCTGAAAGCAAATACTTCTGCTATTGAAATTCCGAAGTCACAGTCGTCAGAGATAAAACTCTTCCCAAATCCGGCGAATGAAAGCTTGAATATTGCAATTAGTTCACAAAAGATAGCTGTTACAGATATCTCGGTTTATTCCCAGAATGGAAATTTAGTTGCGTTTTATAAGTATGATTATAATGGAAGCACACCAATGAAAATTGATACAAATATGCTTCAAACCGGTCTTTATCTTGTGAAAATAGAAAACTCGGTTTTCTTAGGTTCAAAGAAATTTAGTGTCATACGATAGTTGAAAATCAAATCCGTAATTGACAATGAAAGTAAAAATAGAATTCTTGTTCTTCATATACATAGTTGTTTCATTTCCCGTGTTCTCCCAAAGACCGGAAGCTGAAGCAATATCTCCTATACGTGAACATATGAACCTTGATGATGGTTGGCGTTTTGCCCTGGGTAATGTTGTTGATAGTTCAAAAGATTTTAATACAGGAACCGCTTACTTTACCTATTTTGCAAAGGCAGGGTATGGTGATGGAGCTTCCGCCCCGC
>Ga0302288_1000611_pt1 | contig 27328 bp, 22 predicted proteins | sample III_Fen_N1_1_FD_194549 | JGI IMG/M metagenome (GOLD analysis project Ga0302288, IMG submission 194549) | Peat permafrost microbial communities from Stordalen Mire near Abisko, Sweden - III_Fen_N1_1 | ecosystem: Environmental > Terrestrial > Soil > Wetlands > Permafrost | place: Sweden: Abisko...
TTTTCTCACAAGCCAGCAAGTATTTCATTTCCGAATCCTGAATTTCGTCCAATGTTTTAGGCATATCGGCATAAAACGGTGGTAAAAGACCCGGTTTGAATTTATTGCGTTTTTCCTGCAATTCTTTCTCGTATAAACTGTAATAGTGATTACTCAACGGACGTACACCTACCAGCTTCATCTCACCCTTTAGTAAATTAATTATCATTGGCAGTTCATCAAGCCAATATTTTCGCAGGAATCCACCAATGGTGGTGATTCTTATATCTTTATTAAATTTTCCTCCTTCTTTGAGGCTATTCTTCTCAAAAATAAATTTTTGCAGATATTCTGAATAGGGATGCATGGTTCGCAATTTGTAGACTACAAATGGTTCACCGTTTTTTCCTACCCTGCGCAAACGAATTAACGGACCATAAATACGTTTTTTAATGGTCTCTGGTTGTTTAACCCGTTGTGCCACGACATAAGTTAATTCATCAACCTTTTTTTCTTGAATTACCTTAAACCCTGAACAATACAATCTACCAAGGACTTCCGGTTTAGAGAGCACACGATTCTTGCCTCCCGTGATAAAGTAATATAAACGCATGGTTATGAAAACTTTAGGCATAACACGTTTGAAAAGAAAATAAAAACCATAAAGAATATAATTTAAGCCAAATATATGCTTTCGCAGAATTTCATTTTTCTTCGTGCTTTTTGATTCAAAGCAACAAATAAATAGCCCATCATCCGCTAATTTTTCATTAATAACATTTAATTTATTATCGATACCCCTCATATCATTCAATCTTTCCATTTGAATCATTGTAGAGTACTGATAATTAGGCACCATCTTAAGATTATCAACGTCATTTGAAATATATACAAAAGTATTTCCGCTGGTAAGATCAGCCACCTTTTTCAAAAAATCAAGAGTTCTTTTGGAAGAATACAATCTAAGTGTGTAGCAAAGCTGATTATAACTTCCTACATCAAGTTTGTTTGCAGGTTTTACATGCGAATCAATACGTTCATCTGTTGGAGTAACAATAACGTCATTATATTCAACCGCAAAACGATAAGCATAATAGATTGACAATGCAATGTAATTGACAACAAATGCACCAACAGTAATTGTCAGCAACACATATCCCGAATATAATTTAAAGAAGTAGTGAATAAGAATGGCAAATATTATGAAAGCTATTTCACAAACATAGAGTAGTTTTAATGTCAAACCAAAATAACTCTGTTTTTTTAAAGGTCGGTATCGTCCAATAAAGTAAGATGCTATTAACCAGACAATAACATAAAAAAGAGTTGGCCAGGAATACTTTTCAAAAGGTGTACCGGTTGTAAGCGGAAACCAGTCCAATACTACATAAAAACTCAGCAGTAGTATTAGTAGGTCAACAACGATATAGAATTTTGAAGGTCTGTAAAATTTAGCCATTTTTCAACTTTATTTGCACAAAAATACAACGAATTTCAATAATTGATGCACGTTGAAAGATAATTAGCAGAAATTCACAGTTATGCGTTAATTACCAGCAAATTAATGTCTATTTACAAGCCACCTTTTTGCAATATTTTTCAAACTTTGCATCAATAATTCTTGCAGCCATTCCACCGATTTGTTTGTCCAACGTTGAGGGTGAGTGGTAATCATGATTACTTGTTGATCCGGTTTTTGGTCAATCCAGTTAATCAGATCAAAAGTAGTATGGAACGATTGGTTTTGAGATGTATGAGTTTGTCCGGGTGGTTTATCAGTTTGCTTATCCCTGATATTAAACCGATCTCCATCCCACATACGAGCTGTATCTGTGAGGTAAAGCACTTCCTTTAAATTTATAAAGTCATAATACGGTTCTCCAACAACTCCAAAATCCCTGTATGAATAGCTTTTCCACAAATCACGGTTATCCCATTTGGAAGTGGGGCTACCATGCATACAAACAGTTTGTACCGGATAAAACTGTCGGAAATAAGTCAGTTGAGTTTTAAAGTGTTGAATGGCTTTATCTATATTCCCTGCGAAAATGGTCAAATCCTCGTAATGATAACCCACTTCGTGCCCTAAGTCGGCAATGGCTTTTATAATTTCCGGTTGATTGCTCTGTGGCACAACTCTAAAATAATACGTAGCCCGAATGCCTAGCTTCGATTCAATACGGGCAATAGCTAACGAGTGAGAAGCACGTAAATCCACATCATGCCGCAAAATAACATAACGCCCAGTGGCCTTACCTTCGCACCAATCCTCGAAAGTAAAGAACTTATAATCAGCTTTATGTAATGCCAATAATAATTGTCGGTATGTATCACGCGTAAAATCTTTCATAAAAAACAGGGTAGTTTATAGTTCTGAGTAAATAGTTTTGAGTTCTTAGTTTTGAGTTCTTAGTCTAGGTTAGTTCTATGTTCTGAGTCGATAGTTCTGAGTCCGTACTCAATACTCAATACTCAATACTTATCTTTACTCCACACTCATAACTCAATACTCAATACTTTTCTTTACTCGGAACTCATAACTTGATACTCAACACTTCTTTTCCAGCATTTCCACAATTCGTTTGGCTGTTTGTCCATCCCAGTATTTTGGCACCGTGCCATGCTTTCCTTTACCATCAATAATGAGTTGAACTTCCGGAACAATTTCTTCCGTTTTAATCAACTTGTTACTTCCTTCCCAAACTGTTACAGGACGCTCGGTATTTGGACGAACGGTAAGACACGGAATATTTAAATACGTGGTTTCTTCCTGAATTCCGCCCGAATCGGTCAAAGCAAAAGCCGAACGACTTACCAAATGAATAAACTGCAAATAGCCCAGAGGCTCTATAAAGTATAAGTTTGGATAACTATCAATAACTAACTGTAAACCAAACTGAAGAATATTTTTATACGTACGTGGATGTACAGGAAAAACCAACGGAATTTTTTCTGAAATCTGTCCCCAAAGATGAACCAGTGTAGATAAGCTTTCTTTCTCATCTACATTTCCCGGGCGGTGAAAAGTAAGAACTCCGTATTTTTGCTCATTGAAATCAGTACCCAGCACTATGGTTTTGTCCATATTTAGTAACTTAAACTCAAGTTTGGTTTCCTGTGCTTTGGGTAATTGAGCAACCAATGAATCAATCATCAGGTTACCGAGCATATATATTTTCTCTGCCGGAATACCTTCGCGCAATAAATTTTCATCGGCATCCACACTGGTGGTTATAAAAATATCGCTGATAGCATCCGTCACCAATCGGTTTATCTCCTCCGGCATGGTGCGATCATTACTTCGCAAACCCGCTTCGTAATGAATGGTTTTGATTCCTAACTTTGAAGCCACTAACGTACAAGCGGCAGTACTGTTTACATCGCCTACCACCAATACATAATCCGGTTTTTCATTGAGGCATACCTGTTCAAAACCTTCCATAATACGGGCAGTTTGTACAGCGTGACTAGCCGAACCAACTTCCAGGTTCATATCGGGAGCAGGAATATTCAGTTCCTGAAAAAACTGACCCGACATTTTTACATCGTAATGCTGTCCGGTGTGCACCAACACAGCTTGAATACTTTTGTGGTCCTTCAACGCATGCATCAAGGGCGCAATTTTCATAAAATTAGGACGTGCACCAGCTACCAAAATTACTTTTATCATATTGTTTTATTTATTGTTTTAGTCAAAGGTTGAAAGTCAAAGGTCTATAGTCAATAGTACTCCTTACTCCTTACTCCTTACTCCTTACTCCTTACTCCTTACTCCTTACTCCTTACTCCTTACTCCTTACTCCTTACTCCTTACTCCTTACTGCTTGCTCTATAAATCGCACATAAAAATCCGTCACATCTATCTTTTCTGCCAACATTTTTTGTCTGCGTTGTTGCCACACTTGTTTTAAATCGGGCATAACCAGTAATTCTTCAATCTTGGCAAACATAGCATCAGCTTCTGTTGGTAAAAATCCGTAGGTTAGTTCGTATTTATGCTCTTCTTCTTCAAGATATTCAATTCTGCCTACAAATGAATTGCTTCGGATAGCCGGAGTTCCAAGCACTGCTGCTTCCGAAGTCATGGTTTGGCTATCGCCTACCAGCATGGTAGCATAATAAAGCAGCGAATGAACCTTTTCGGGAGCCAAACGCAATTGATATTTTTTAAACTCTTCATCAATGTCCCGTTCAGTGGTGATAAACACCTTTCCCTTTTGTTCCAATAAGGCGATAACTTTCCGCTTATTCTCAAGCGAAAGGCCCAGAATTCCAATATCATGATGCGCTTTAAACACATTGAAACGCATCACAAAGTAAGGTTCACCCTCCTTTACTCCTATTTCTTCTAAAATTGAAGGATCAGGTGTAAAGCGATTCGGATGCAGATAAGCCAGTTCATGATAACCCGGATAATATATCGTGTCTTTTCTTTTTCTTTTTCCGGTTAAGGCAGAGGGAGAAAGTATATGGGTCACATAAGGGTGCACATATTTTACAATTAACGGCTCGACTTCATCATCGTCATCGTCAAAAAGCAACGAAGGTATCTTCGTCAATCGGGTTAAGTAAGCTGAAGTAAGACTTCCGATCATAAGGTCTATCTTTTCCGATTTCAGTATGATAAAACACCGTAGGTTGTACCACAATTGCAAGAAAGCTTTAGCTACAAGATTATCCCTCTTAATACCAATAACCTGAAAAGGCACATCAAATTTAGTCAACAGATATTTTATCGACTTAATGTCCTTGGTCACAACAATAACCTTATGTCCCTTCTGTTTCAGCGTTTTTATCGTAGCCAGAAGTTTATAGACATGTGCCGGATGAGATATTTCTATTAGAAGATTCATTAGTGTGTCTTTATTTTATTAAACAATCTCCACGTTTTAAACCCAATTCTGGCAATACTATTTAATAATGGTTTGTGAATTTTTTCATACCTCCCATAATTTACCAGATTACCGCCCGTTTGAGCTTTAAAACTCCTTACACCATAAGGCACATTGGGATTTCCGGCCCCACCATAATCAAAATGTTTATAACCATTATCAATACCCCATTTCAGCGTCTCCCAAATTAATAAATCATTCGGGAATAAAGAGTAATATTTTATTTTACTTCCAGCATACCAACCATATAATACATCTCCAAACTTAAAAGCAAAGCGACATCCTATAATTTCATTCTCGTATTTTACTAAAAATAAAACTATACTATTTGTTTCTACTGCGTTTTCAATTAATTTTTTTTCTGCAAGAGGTAAATCTGCCCTATCATAGACCCTTTTTATGATATTATAGCCTTCATCAATTTCAGCATTGGAGATATTACCATCTAAAGCAATAACAGAAAGACCGGACTTTAGTGCTTTCTTAATTTTACTTTTTCTTCCTTCGTGAATCTCATCCCACGTCGCATCTTGTCCCTTATTTAAATCAATTATGAAATTCAAATGACTTTCAAAATTAAAACCAATTTTTTGAAAGTTATCATTCAGTCGTAGCATATCATACGAATTGCGGAACTGCGAATAAATTGCCTTTGCCTTTACAATTTGATTATACGAGTTTAAAATTAAATCCAGTATTTTTAAATTATCATTTTGTACTAAAGGGCCACCATTTACTATTGAACGTGCTGAAAATGAACCTAAAACACCTTCGTATTGTGATTGGATTACAGCTAACAAAACTCCAACAATTTGTCGTTCATCATTAACAGCAACAATAATAACAGGTTCAAATTTCGGAGTATTTTGATAAACTTTAAACATTTCGGGAGTCTGAAAGATATTACCCGATGGGTGACTCTTGACAAATTCCGACCAAGACTCTTGATTTATTTGATTTATATCACTTACAATCCTTATTGTTTGATTTTCTGACGGGTTTTTAGAACATTCAGGGCGTTGTTTGAGCTGTTTAGTTGGTTTATTGAACGATTGTATCTTCTTTATTCCATACTTACCTATGTTGTACAACGGTTTATTAAACACAAACTGGAATCGTCCATGCTCCATTAAATCACCCCCGAATTTCGATTTAAAATCGCGTACACCATATCCGTCATTCGGTTTGCCGGCTCCCATCATATCAAATTTCTGAAAACCATGAGATGCCGCATATTCAATTCCGGCCCAGGTTGCTATAGTTGATGGAAATATATTCTTAAACTGACCATCCAACCCGCATACAAACCATTCATATACAGTATTGGTATTCAGAATAACACACTGACTGCCACCTATAATTTCACCCTTATATTTAATTACCAATAATTTCCCACTCGACGACTGATTAAGCTTTACGAAAAATTCAAGAGGAAATAACGGCGTTTTAATCTTGGTTTTATACAGATTTTCAAGTATGGCATAAAACTGAGTAATTTCATTTTTATCTGTAGTTTCATACCAAACAGCACCTTCTTTTGCCGATAGTCTTACATCCCTTCGCTTAGTAGTATTCAGCTTTTTCAGAGCAGCTTCTACATTAGTTGTAGCTACATGAAAGTTTAAGTGAGGAATAAATTCAAAACCAACCGATTGAAAGGCCGGTACAAAGAAAGAATAATCGGTATAATTACGCAATTCCAGGTAAATAGCCTTATGTCTCAATCCTTTCTTTACTGCTCCAAGTAGTACTTGGAAGGCTTCTGTTGAAATATCTGAATGCAACAAGGCACCTCCCGATACAATGGCTCTCCGACTTAAGAATTTCTTTAAAAAATTACCGTCGCTGATTAAAAATCCAACAATGATTCCCTTTAGTTTATCGTCTTCCGAAATACCATATACAAAAGGTTTCAAAAAAGACAAGGTTGAAAAGAACTGATAGCATTCAGGAGTTTGAAAGAAAGAGGCATGAGGCGACTCAGCTACTAACTGTTGCCACTGCTCAGGATTAATATCAGAAATAGAAGTATGGATTGTCATGTTTTACAGCAAACAATATCGGCAGAACAGTTACTACCATTAGTTTTGCAAAGATAATGAATAAAGTTTAAAAAATGTAGTTTGGAATAGAGAGTTATGAGTAGGGAGTTTCGAGTATTGAGTATTGAGTATTGAGTGTGGACTCAGAACTATTGACTCAAAACTCAGAACTTGAAAAATCTCTCATGATAATCGGCATTTTATGGGTCTTGGAGAAAGATCTCTCACTTCGTTCGAGATGACATTCTACAATTTATGGGTCTCGGAGAAAGGTCTCTCACTTCGTTCGAGATGACAGTCTGCATTTTATGGTTTTTGGAGAAAGATCTCTCACTTCGTTCGAGATGACAGTCAGCATTTTATGGTTCTTGGAGTGAGTTGGTTGGCGGCGAAGCCGCCAACCAACTCCACTTAAAAAACTGCAAATAACCTGTCATTCAGAGCGAAGCGAAGAATCAAAAAAAAATTATCAGACAATAGAATTTGGAAATAATAAAGTCAGATTAAAAATTTGACAACCCTGTTCAAAAGCCTTTTTATAAGCAAGTAAATCCCTAAAATCTTTGTTTTTATTATCCATATTAGTATATTTTTCAGAACTCAGAACTCTTCACTCAGAACTAGCTACTCAAAACTAATGACTCTGAACTATCCTATACTCAGAACTCTTCACTCAGAACTAAACACTACTCCCTCATCCTTATCACCCGTGCCGGATTTCCACCTACAATGGCATAGTCAGGAATATCTTTAGTTACTACCGAACCTGCTCCGATAATAACCCCTTTACCAATATGTTTACAACCGGGTAAAACCATAGCCCTTGCACCTATCCATACATCATCACCAATGGTTAGCGGAGTTTTTTCACTTCCTCCCTGATGTCCCATGGGAATATCAATCCGGTCGAAATGATGTTCCCCACCAATAAACATGATATCTTCGGACATCATCACGTAATTTCCGATAGTTACAATTCGATTTATAGATTTAAAGTTTGTTCCCAACGCAGCTTCATCACCCACCGAAAAATCATTTCCATTTCCAAAATAAGCACCGTTCTCAACCACCAGTTTGTTGCCACACGATTTAAATATCCGTTTGCACAACCAACTCCGTAATTTCATGGATGACCTACCAATTACCGGTGCAGTCGATTTCGGAAGAAACCGAGCAAAAGCATAATACAGAAAGAGGTATATTTTTTTCATATGTTCATATTTATTGATTGACGATTGCTATATGAGTCTCCAGACATCTGTCTCCAGTCACTATAACTTTCTACTTTACAAACTTTCAACTGCTAATTACATATTATTTGGAGAAAGATCTCTCACTACGTTCGAGATGACAGTCTGTATTTTATGGTTCTTGGAGTGAGTTGGTTGGCGGCGAAGCCGCCAACTCACTCCACTTAAAAAACTGCAAATAACCTGTCATTCAGAGCGAAGCGAAGAATCAAAAAAAAATTATCAGACAATAGAATTTGGAAATAACAAAGTCAGATCAAAAACCTGATAACCTTGCTCAAATACCTTCTTATAAGCCAGTAAACCTCTAAAGTCTTTGTTTCTACAATCCATATTCTTGTATTACTCAATACTCGAAACTAATGACTCAGAACTGCTTACTGCTTACTGTTTACTGCTTACTGCCTACTTTTTACTGTTTACTGCTTACTGTTTACTGCTCCTATATACACATTCCTCACTCTTTCCGCCACACTTTCCAAATCCAACTGCATCTCCATCAACTGCTCTCTTCCTTTTGTTCGTTGACCAAATTCAAGTGCCATTCTTATTTTTTCAGCGACATCAGCGGGTTCATAAGTAGCAAGAAAGCAACCTTCCACCTTTTCAATGACTTGAGGCACATCGCCTACGGATACGGAAACAATAGGACAATTGCAAGCCATGGCTTCTTTGATAAACTGCGGTGAACCTTCCGTGAAACTGGTCATCACCACACCATCCACTGCGTTCATCAATTCCACCACCTGTTGACGCGAATACCCCTTTAATTCCAGTAAGACTATATTAGTATCATTCAGAAGGGATACAGCCTGTATTGCCAGTCCCGAATTCTTCACCCGGTTATCAAAAGCTCCTGCAAATAAAATATATTTTTTATCGCCATCCAAACCCAACAAAGTCCGTGCTTCCTGCCTACCCATTGGTTTAAACAAATCAATATCCACTCCACAAGGTATCACTGCGTTTTTTAAGCCCCCAAAAACAGGATTTCCTTTGTCTTTCTCCTTTTGGAGAAAGTACCCGAAGGGGGATAGAGGTCGGGGTTTAGGGGTTGTCCTATCAAACACAAATATATTCCTCTTCGAAAGCATCATACACAATCGGGAAAACGGATATACCTTGGGTTCATTTATATCGCTGCCGTGATAAGTGGTAACTACAGGAATCCGACGTTGCAGATTAGCCAATAAACCCGACAAACCGTAATGAGCGTGAATAATATCCGGCTGAAAGTTTTTTATAGCCTGTTGAAGCAGTTTATAGTTTCGTAAATATCCCGATATTCCCTTCCCTACTATCGTAAAATATTCAACTTCTATCCCCAATTTACGCAACGATTCAGCCTGCTCTGTAATAAACGGAGCAATCTTACCTGAATTCTTACTGCAAACAATTAATATATTCATAGTTTCGAGTTATGAGTATTGAGTATCGAGTATCGAGTAAAGATAAAGATAAAGAAAAGTATTGAGTTATGAGTTATGAGTTATGAGCGTGGAGTTACGGACTCAGAACTATTGACTCAATACTCAAAACTCAGAACTAATAACTCAGAACTATCCTGAACTATTCAGAACTTTTCACTCCAAATTTTTCCGGGTTATTATACATAAATTTCAACAACTTCGTAATTTCTTCATTCAATGCTAAACAATCAGAATAAATATCTTTACTGATATAATTACAATGTAGAGCAAAATCAAGCCAAACTAACGTCTCGCTATTTTCACCCATGCAAGTACATATTATTTGGGGAAAAGATCTCTCACTTCGTTCGAGATGACAGTCTGCATTTTATGGTTCTTGGAGGGAGTTGATTGGCGGCTTCGCCGCCAATCAACTCCCTCTACTTAAATACTGTAAATAATCTGTCATTCTGAGCGAAGCGAAGAATCTAATAATTTTTATTATCCATATTAGTGTATTTTTCAAAACTCAGAACTAATGACTCATAACTCAGAACTATAAACACTTCCCTATATCATATCCCTACCTGCTAATTTAAACCAGCTCCAACCCAAAATTACAAAAAATAGCAAAATCATCCACCATTTATAGTACTTTTTGGTTTTATTGGTTACCAAACTAATGCCAAAAGCAGCCAGCATAAGCTCCAACGGCAATACCGGTTGGTGGAAACGTTCCGATTGTGCAAAGGCACTGAAACTTAAAACAAGTAAATAGCCGATTATAAATGATCCTATAAGCAAATAATTCCGCCATTTCCCTTCTTTTATTATAAATACAAATGCTAACATTACAAAAAAGGCCAACACATTCTTCACAAAGTTTCCGCCATTGATAATCTTTTGATTTTCTTGTTTCGGGCTTTCTATAATAGTTGGAAAGGGGACAGCAAAAATCATGGGAGCAAATACTGCAGCTCCCATCTTTTTGGCATATTTATTTCCATTCGCTTGCGTAGCTCTCATATCCATCGAGGTACTTTGATTGGCTTCTCGTGCTTTCCATACGCCTTCCACCTCGTTAGCAATTCTACCACCTATAAAAAAGGCTGCAGTTCCGATTAACCACACGATTAGAATGGCTCGTTTGCCCATATTCAGCACATGATCCGATGAAAACATCAAAGCGGTAAACAGCGCGAAAATGGCCGTGGCACCTAACACCGTTCGAAAAAAAAACAAAGAGCCACCCAATAACAATACCGGAACAACCACCTGTAAATTCAGTTTTTTACTCCGCAACAAAAAGTCTGCACGCTCCAGATACCAAATAGTCAGTAACACCATTTCTACCTCTTTCAAATGCAAACCCGTGTAAAGAATCAGGTTGGGCATCAACATGCAGAATATAGCTGCCATACGTGCTGTTCCTTCGTCAAAAGTACGTTTCGCCAATCGATAAATCAATACACAGGTAAAGGCTCCATAAAGTGCCTTTAGCAATCGTTCTATAATAATCGAATTACTGGTAATCAGGTACTCAAATCCCAGATACAATCCATAGCCCATATCCGAATAATTACCCTTCATACGATCTAAAAAAACCTGAAGCCGTCCATCGGCAATAAGGGCAGCTACCCGTGTTCCTTCCGCATGATACCCCATAGCATCGGCAGCATTAAACTCAAAGGGTTGCCCGGTCATGGTTGAATAATAAAAGTAACTAAAAATCACCCAACCGATTCTCAGTAAAATAGCCGTAATAAAAACCGTTCGTATAAATTTTTTCTCTGAAAAACTTGACCATTTCCGCGTATTCTCATTGGCAAAATAGAAAAAGGTAACTACCTCTACGATCCCGAAAATCCACCATTGAAACGATAAGGCGTGATTAAAGAAGATAACATTACAGACCAACAACGCTATAAAATACAGCGATATAGCCTTGGAAGTGAAGTATTTTGGTAAGTAGTTTAACACAGGATAGTTAGTATTGAGTTATGAGTTTCGAGTTATGAGTTTCGAGTAAAGAAAAAGTATTGAGTAAAGAAAAGTATTGAGTATCGAGTTATGAGTGTGGAGTTACGGACTCAGAACTCAGAACTATTGACTCATAACTATTGACTCAATACTCAGAACTATCCTAGACTCAGAACTATCGACTCAGAACTCAGAACTATCCCGAACTCAGAACTATTTACTCAGAACTATAAACAATCATCAGTTTTTCAATATGTTTTTCAATTGAATATTGCTCCCTGACAAATTGGGCTGCCTTTTTTGCTTTTTCGTTATACTGCGATTTATCATGCAAAAATAACATAAATTCCCGAAGTAAATCTTTTTCATCCCTGGTTTTATATAGTGAGGCATATTTTCCATCGGCTGTTATCTCCTGTAGTACCCCCCAATCGTTTACAAAAACGGGAATTCCCATCGCCATGGCTTCCACCACGGCTATTCCAAATGTATCATGGTTAGTAGCGTATATAAAAGCATCCAACTCACTCAAAATACAGGGTACATCGTTCCGCACGCCTAAAAATGAGACCTTCTTTCCTAATCCATTCTCCTGACAATATTCCACGCATCGATCGTACAGGTTTTCCAATCCTACCACCCGCTTCCCTACAAAGACAAAGTGGAAATCAACTTTTTTATCATTCAACAACTTCAGAAAGTGGCACGTTGTCAGTTGATCGCGTACAGCATTAAAGTTACCTACCGATCCTAATAAAAGTGCGTTGGGTGAAAGCATTAATTCTTTTCTTAAACTAGTACTCATAGTACTCATCTGATGACTTAAAGTCATCGGATGAGTTGCAGGCAGTTGAGTTGCAGGCATCTGATGAGTAACATCCAACTTATCAAACGAAATACCATTATAAACCACCCGTTGCTTTTGCGGGTCCAAACCGTATTTCTGCTGATAGTATTCACGTTGTGAATTACTTACATAAATATTGCCATCCGTTCGGCGGATAATATATCGCAAGATAGCTTGACCTACCTTCCCATCCGTGTAATCATATCCATGAAAGGTCAAAACGATCCTTTTTTTTAATCCCATACAAGCCCAATAAGCATACAATGCATCAATCGGCTGTTGAGCATGAACTAATTCAGCTTTTTCCCGGATAAGTGCTTTTCGTAATCTTAATAAATATCCGGCTATATTCTTACTAAATGCAATTCTATGCATTCGCACGCCACTACTTACAAACTCAGGCTCTAATACGCCGGTTTTGCGATAAAAACAAACAGCATCCAATCCATTCTGTGTTGCATTCCGAAAAACATCCAGCAACAATGTTTCTGTGCCTCCACGATTTAATGAACCAAGTAAATAGGCAATTTTCATGCGTTCATATTAATTTTATAGTTAGTTGTCGCATGGAACTCGCAATGAACATTGTCGTTGGTTTAAACTCCTGTTTTAATGCTCGTTTCATTTTTTTTCTCATTTCAAACTACCCGACCTCCCCCTAGCCCCCTCACAAGGAGGGGGAACATCGGTAAAAGAAGTTTTTTGCAATTAATATTGTTTGTAAAATCCTGAATTTCGTTTACAGTTTTCATTTTTATCAGAACTAAATACTCAGAACTCTGAACTAAATACTCAGAACTCTGAACTAAATACTGCTTTCTTCACCCTTACTCCCGCTTTCAATAGTCCAAGCCAGAATCTGACTGACCATTTCGGCAAAATTTTATAATACAGTCGGTATTTAAAGTTATGGCTTCCCCAATGAATGGTTTTCAGAATGGCCTGTACCTCTTTCTTGTTTTTATTGGCTAAATAATAGGGCAATAATCCGTAAACTGCTAGCATTTCAAACATTTTTACAAAATCAGGATTAGATTGAAAAACAGAATAATCAGCGAAAAGCATGTGTTGGTCCGGTTCATAGAGCTTTTCACCAATAGCCCGATTGGTCAACTCAACATCCTGATTATAATAGGCTAATGGTTTATTCAATAAAGCTACCGGATATTTCAAAGCTACCCGCACCCATAAATCAAAATCTTCACCCAGCTTTAATTTCGGTTTAAAACCATTTTCAGATTCAAAAACTGACTTCTTTAAAACCGAGGTTATTGAGGTTAAAGGCATATACATGGTTTTGGCGTATACTTGACAATAATTTATCAATCCATCTTCAAAACCCTTTTCAACGCCTATAATAGCGGGTGTCAACAACCCATTTTTTACTTTACAGTAACTGCTTGCATAAATACCAGCTTCTGGATATTTTTCAATTAATTCCTTCATTTCTCTCAAAAATGTGGGCTCCCACCAATCATCCGCATCCAAAAAAGCAATATAATCGTATTTAGCCAACTTTACCCCATTATTCCGTGCCGTCGAAACTCCCTGATTCTCTTGTTGTACAATCTTGATCTTTATAAACTTATCCGGTTCTTCAACTGATAACTGCTGACTGATAACTGATAACTGAGCGAAGCTCTCGTCTGTCGATCCATCATCCACAACAATCACTTCAAACTCCTGATAAGTCTGACACATTACCGACCGAATAGCTTTTTCTATATAAGCGGCTTTGTTGTAGAGTGGAATAATAATTGAAAACATCCTAATTATTTTTTTAATAATGTCCTTTTAACCAGACTTAAACACCTAAGAGGATTTGAAAAAAAAGCTCTTATTGAAAACAATAAAAATTTAAAATAATTATGACCTTTTCGATATGCCATTCCTATCATAAAATAGGCATAGGTATCATCATTCAGATATTTATGATATTCAATAGGTAGGAGCTCAATTAATTTACGTCTTATCACAAAATCTTCTTCCCATCTTTTTACAGCATTAACAGTGTGAGTAATCGAATTTGGGTTAATACGATAGGAAGCGGTAACCTGATTCATAAAATAGAATGAGCCCTGCTGATACAGCAATACCCACAGAATCCAATCTCCTAAAAAAGGATTAGACAACTTCTTCATATTTTCCAAAATGAAATTCATATCCCGATTTCGAAAAACAACCGTCAAAGTAGGATACTGGTGGCTATTTTTCAAAAAATCATGAAGCGTATAAACTCCTTCTTCATTTACTGGTGGGATAACCAACCTCTCCTTTTTAATGACATTCCCGTTTAAATCAGAAACTGAACAATTAGTTGCTACTGCTACAATTCCATCATGCTCCTCGGCTTCCAGAAGATCCACCTGCTTCTGTAATTTATAAGGATCAATCCAATAATCATCTCCTTCACAAAGAGCAATATATTTGCCTTTAGCACGTGAAACATTATTACTAAATACATCTACACCTCTTGAGTATTGATTATCTATTTGGTAAATTGGGTTTATAATATCTGGATATTTAGTTTCATATTCTCGAATGATATTACTCGTTCCATCTATAGAGGCATCATCATGAATTAATATCTCAAATGGAAAATCAGTTACTTGATTTATAAAACCATCCAAACAGCGAGAAATATATGGTGCATGATTATATGTAAGGCAAGTAATACTTACAATTATATTTCCAGTTTTCATAATGTCAGTTCCATTAAATATGAATATTGAAATTTTTCTGATATTATTGCGAATCCAATCTTTTTATAAAAATTTATTGCAATGTAATTACTCTTTTTCACTTCAAGTTCTATATTCACGAAGTCATTATTTTTCAAATCCTCAATCAAAAAATCCATTAATTTTGTACCAATACCTTTAGAGCTAAACTTATCTAAAATTGATACTAAAGTTATAAAACTTGGAAACAGATTTCCTCTGTTAGTGTAAATACCTATTAATCCTACCAAACAATCATCAACCCACCACTCATAAGAATCTGCCTTTTCATAGATTTTATCGGCATAATTTTCCAAAGAGATATCAGATAATATCTCTTTCATGAGTACTTGAGAACAAACTCTCATGTGATTGTATATATCTATTCTTTGTGCACTATTCTTATAGAAACCATTTTTCATAAGATCCATATCTAATGGTCATTATTTAAAACACTTACAATTTTTTCTATATCTGCTTCAGTTATATCTTGGTGTACAGGAAGATTTAGTATCCGATTAGATATGTCATAAGAAAGTGGAAAATTCTCTTTTAAGATTTCTGAAATCATTTGATAATATAGCGATACAGTAATTACTCCCTTATCTATTAGTTCATAATAATATTTTTCTCTATTATAATTCTTAATAAGGATTGGAAAATTTAAAGGAATTACACCTTCATTTAATTCTGGATATAAAATTTCAAATAAATTTGAATTATAATTCAATTTATCTAAATAAGAATTATAATTTTTACGACGTAACAATGATGTCTGTATTATATCAGTATTTAAATATATCTCCATTGTATCTTTAGACATGTTTTCATTTACATCTGAAAATAATGAAATAAATTTTCTGTCGTTAATTTGAAGTATGCCTCCATCTTGAGTTGCTAATAATTTATGTATCGAATTAAATGAAAAATCTCCAAAGTTTCCGAGTCTAATAAAATTAAAGGAAGACTGTAAGGAATGTGCACAATCTTCAATAAGTAAAATATCCAATTCCTTACATTTAGTTGCAATTAATTCAATATCTTTTTGAGGAAATCCAAAATAATGAATTATTAGAGCAACTTTTATATTATTATTCTTAATCTTATAGAAAAAATCATCTGTATCGACAGATAAATCAGGTTTTAATTTGTAAAATTCATAACTCAAATTTAATTTACGTATTGGATCAAATACACCAGATCCTTCTTTTGGTGACTCACCTATATATCCAGGCATTAATATCTTCTTAGATTTATCTGTAACCAATTTAGACAATAAATATTCAAATCCATTTCTTGCAGAATTAAAGAAGTACTGCGTATTGGAAAACATTATTCTATCTTGAGCTTCCTTAGTTATCATATTAAATTAAAGTATAATTATCCAACATTAAATTCACTTCTTCAACAGAATTAAACATCAGTACATCAATAATTGATAGACCTGATTCAAATTGTTCTCTTCTTTGATTGTATTCTAAAAGATTAATCTTTTGAAATTTTAAATCTATATTCGCCAAATCATATTTAGTTTTATCAAAAAAACTCATTCCACCCGGAGGATTCCAGTATTCAGTTACGTTATTCATTGCTTTACAGATATTCAATGCCCATTCATCTGGAGCAGTAGGTTGCACAATTCCCAAATTCATTTGACTAAAAACAGGCAGCTCTTTCTCAAATCCGAGATATTGACAAATTAACTCTAAAGATTGTTTATTGAGTGATACAATTGTATGATATTCAATATCAAACAACTCATCAATTATATTTTTAACCTTATAAAAGTTTGGAGCATTTTTTTTATATGGTTGTAATTGAGATTGTATTTTTGATTTCCAATTTTGATTATTATCTATTGATATATCTTTAATCAGTGTATCTCTTTCATACTTTAATAATGGAACCTGAATATACAGCCAACCTTCATTCTGTTTTAATATACGATTTCTTTCTATCCATCCGTGCCTGATAAATTGCACAGGGTCAAAAAGTATAAATTGATCAGTGTGTTTAATTAAACTAATATATCCCAAATACGGAAAAAAATATGGTTGCATGATACCTAATTTCATCGCGCAATGTTTTTAATTATGGAACAAATTATTTTCACATCATCAAGGTTTAGTTCCACATAAATTGGTAAACATAACACTTCCAATGCAACTTTAGTAGCAACTGGTAAATTCTTACTATTCGCTGAATCCAGCTCTCTATAAGGTTCAAAATCACTAATTAGCGGATAAAAATACCTTCGTGCAAAGATATTGTTTTCTTTTAGTTTATCATATAAAGCATCACGGCTTATTCCGTACTCCGCTTCATCTATTAAAATAGGAAAATAAGAATAAGCATGCGTAATATCCTCCATACAAGGGAGAAAACGAATCCCTTTTACATCCTTGAGTAATTGAACGTAAAGTTTGGTAATTTCCTTGCGTTTGGCAATAAAACCATCAATGTATTTTAATTGTAATAATCCATAAGCTGCCTGTACTTCGTTGAGTTTGGCATTTATGCCGGGTTCTTCTACTACTGTTTCTCCCCTAAATCCAAAGTTTTTCAGGTTATCGATATGGTGTTTCATTTCTTCCGTATGACAAATAATTGCTCCTCCTTCAATGGTACTATATACCTTGGTGGCATGAAAACTCAATACGGATAAATCACCCTGATTCAAAATGGACACTCTATCCTTTTTAACCCCAAATGCGTGGGCAGCATCATATATTACTTTCAGACCGTATTTATCAGCAATATCCTGTATTTCATCCATTCGGCATGGATTACCATAAACATGCACCGGCATAATAGCAGTAGTGCGGGGCGTGATGGCAGCTTCAATTTTTGCCGGATCGAGGTTTAAATATTCCGGTTCAATATCTACAAAAACAGGAGTTATTTTATTCCACCAGAGTGAGTGGGTAGTAGCTACAAAACTAAAAGGCGTGGTTATCACTTCGCCTGTTATGTTTAATGCCTGTAAAGCTGTGATTAATGCCAAAGTTCCATTCCCAAACAACGAAATATACTTCACACCAAGATAGTCAGCCAACTCATTTTCCAACTGTTGATGCAAGGGTCCATTATTGGTTAACCATTTATTATCCCATATTTGTTGCAAATAGGGTATAAACTCTTCCAACGGAGGAAGACAGGGCTGTGTAACAGTAATTATTTTATCGAACATTACCTAGTTTATTATTTTCAGTTTTAGATCAACAACTCAAATATAATTAATATTTTACATTTCAATTTTAACCTCCTGTCGTTGAAAAAAAACTTTATTTAAAAGAGAATCTCATTCCATCTTAACTTTAAATCCAAATTTTGGTACAAGTTTTCTTATCAAATGCAAATATACAATTTGGTTTTCAATAATTCAGATTACCCAAAGAGATTATTTCTCAAATTTCTTGCATTCGTTTTAAGAAAGAATATTTCGTTTAAATAATCTTTATGATTATCCATAAAATGTATAGTACAATTCATCCCTAAGGGATAAAATTTCAATAACCTCGTACAAGTGTAGCGATATGCAGTACGGGGAGTTGATAATAGTTAACAAACACGACTCCGCCAACTGGCGGATCAAACCATCCCAAATTAGTTCAACCCCATTTGGGGTTGCAGTGTTGTTGGTTCATTTACCCTGCACTTCGTACAGGGTTATTAAAATTCAACATTTCGGCGTTAACTATTCATTTTCCTATGTGGATTAAAGTAAATCGAATAAAACCTTTAAATATAGATAATCATATAATCTTCTGTTTCTTAGCAACAATAGTAGCTATATGCGTATTTTTGGCTCCCAATTTCTTTAAATATCTTTTTCTGAAATTTTTGACAGTATGCTTGCTAATTCCAAGTTCTTTTGCAATTTCCTTACTGGTAAATCCTTCGCTAGCCAATTCCAATACTTGCTTTTCACGACCGCTAAGTTTTGCCAATACACACTTTTCAACTTTAGCCTTCTTTAATTTATGCGAAAACTCCCGGTAATGAAATTGCTCCGGTTGATAGTTACAGGGTAATCGTTCAATCTGAATCTTCAGCAAACAGGGATTATTTTCTTCATCCAGCATAAATACGTCAATGGATATCAAATATAAAATATACTCCCCGTTTTTACTTTTTAATCTCCGGTTGTATTTCAGCCAAAATCTCTTTCGCTCTTTGGGTTGAAGTGACATCATTATTTCATAACCCATTAACTCGGTTTCAAGTGAAAATATTCTGTCATCGGGATGAGTGATACTCGAAAGCAGCTCTAAGTTTGTGGGGTCTGATATACTAATAGGCGGATAGGCTAACCATTTGTCATGCTTACTAATATGCATATCTATTCTCAACCTAATCAAATTAAAAATAATCAAGCTGGTATCCGAAAGATAGTTCAATTTTAAAAGATGTTGTTCTTCATCTTCCCATTCTGCAAGCATACATGGAGTTGGGCTACACTGGTGACTACTTAATTGATCGTTCCATTCTTTTTTCCATTCAGTCAATGATTTCATAATTTTATAATTTAAAGGTTTCACATTCGTATCAATATTTTTATCTCAGTGAGAGTGCGACTTGAAGTCGCGCCCTCACTTGGGCAAAAGATATAAACCGTTATAATTCCACGGACAAACTGAGGTCGGGATAAGGATATTTGTATGATTCTTATATTTAGCCACTTGAATTTCACAATAAGGTTTAGCATTGGTGGAGTCTGTATATCTACTAAGGTTAAGACCTTATTCACTAACTGCTTCTACCTTAGTAGCAAAATGAATCAGAACCAACACAACCTTATTTCCTTTATCTTAGTGAGGGTACGACTTCAAGTCGCGCCCTTATTCGGGCAAAGAAGGCAACTTAAAACGCCCTCTCTCGGGCAACTTTGCGGAGCATTCTTTTAATTTTAAGGCAAATTTATAATCAAAATATTTAACGGCAAAGAAAAATCATCACTTTTTTAAACAAAAATCAAGTTTGTAGCTCTTAGGGGTTATTTTTCAATAAAAAAATTTGTCGGATATTTGCTTCGTAATTAACGAGTAAAGTTTCTGCACTAGCTTAAGGAGTTGAAAATAGAATTTAAGTCAATTGATATAGCAATTGTGGATTGTAATTTCGGTAAGACCGACAAACAAAATTTATAAACGGATAGGTTCAGGCTCTTTTCATGTTGGTTTACCCGATTTTTAAATTGTAATCGTGGCAATGTAAACAAGTAATTCAGGTTTTCTTATCCGTAATACGCTTTTACGGATATGAAAACTCAAATTACGGATAAGTAAAATAAAATTACGGATAAGTAAAATGGTATTACGGACATGAAAAGTCCAATTACGGATAAGTAAAACGACATTACGGATATGAAAAGTCAAATTACGGATAAGTAAAACGGCATTACGGATATGAAAAGACAAATTGCGGATAAGTAAAACGACATTACGGATATGAAAAGTCAAATTACGATAGATCAAAAACGAAATAAAAACAAACAATACAACAATTCAAACAAATACAAACAACTAACAAACAACATATTAAATAGCTACAACCATAGAAACATCTTTTTAAAACAACATAATTATAAATAATTAAATTATTTAAATATGGGTAAAACAAAAGTGAGTATTGATTTTTCAACACACAATTATTCAGATAAAGAATTGGCTGTTCAGGGTCAAACTGTTAGCGAGAACCTGACTGACAATCTGAATTTTCCAACGTTGAAAGATGCAGCAACAGCTATTAAAGCTGCAAGTGATATTTTGTATGGATATTTAGCCAATATGGCTACCGGTAACAAGCAACTTACTGCTGAAAAAAATGTGGCCAGAACTAATCTGGAGAATCTACTGAGTACAACAGCATTGAAAGTTCAGGACATTAGTGGAGGCGATGAAGTAAAAATTCTTAGCTCAGGCTTTGAAATCAACCGAAAACCAGGTCCGGTAGGAATATTGGATCAGGTAATGAATGTACAGGTAAAACTAGGGAAAACAGCGGGTAGCCTGGACGTTACCTGGGATGTAGTAAATCATGCTTACAGCTACGAAGTCCGATTCACAAAGAATCCGAAGACAGATGCAAGCGTATATATTAGTATTACCAGTACTAAACGGAAAGTAACCATCGAGAATCTGACACCGGGACAAACTTATATAGTTCAGGTGGCTGGTATAGGGTCTGACCCAAAACGGGTATGGAGTGTGGAAGTAATAACCTGCTACGTATCTTAACGGGTATTCTAAAATTTTAAAAAGATGTTTACTAAAAACCCTTTCAATCGTCCGATTGAAAGGGTTTATTAGTTGCGGTTACTTGTTGGTAATTTGTTTTAATTGTTGCTCAATAAAAATATAGCCTCTAAACAAAGCAGGATGAACCCGCAACAATCTATAGATTAGTCTGTGTCGTTTATATACACTTACTTGTTTAAAATTTTTCCAATTGATATGACCAATCAGTTGCTTTTCAAAATTTCCACAAAATGCTTTTTTATCTAATGTAAAACCTAAATAATACTCACCTGCAATCTCTCGATAAACAAATGTTTTATCAATATTTTTCAGCGGAATAAAGAAAGTAGAAAGTACATTAGCAACCCGAATCAGATCATAAATCCGTTGAACATTGACCGATTGTGTTATGCTCCCTTCTCGAATTCGGTAAATATACAAACAATCCGGTATAATTTTCACTAACCCTGCATTATAGCACACTATCGGTGTAAACAAATTATCCTCGTGATAGATGCCTTCTTCAAACATGAGATTATGTTCCTCCAAAAAATCCTTTTTATATATTCTCAATACCGTACAAACAAAATGAAATTTTCGGGAAGCCAAAGCATACTTATTATAATACTCCCAACCCGTCAACTGAGTTTCCTCTATCCCACTATCGGGTTTTTCGGTAGTTCCATCCTCAAAATACCTCCGACCATTAAAACACACTAAATCTTCTCCATTTTGCTTCTCTGACAGTATTTTCAATGTATCCGGTTCTATCCAATCATCACTATCCAGAAAAAATACATATTCTCCTTTTGCAGCATCAATTCCCGCATTTCTGGCCGCGCTCAATCCTCTGTTTGCCTGATCAATAAGTTTTATTCTACTATCTTTCTGCAAATATTCCTGTAAAATGGATAAACTGTTATCGGTAGAACCATCGTTGATGCATATCACTTCAAAATCCTGAAATGATTGTTGAATAACGGAATCTAAACACTGTCGAAGATACTTTTCGACATTATATACAGGAACAATAATTGAAAACATAAATCCTAATTAACTATATTTGCAAATCTAATTTCAATCTTACTCCAGACAAATGCTAGCAAACTCTCAATTGGTTTTATTATTTTCTGAAATACTTTATCAAAGAAGATACAAATAAACATCAAAAGTAATGCAAATATAAAAACAACTATATAAGTAAAAATGATATGATTTATAATAATCGGATAATTACAAATTCTACCTATAAAATTATAAATATGATGGCGAATAAAACTATTTTCATGAATTAAATAGACAGAAAGTGTTGAAGTAGCCAACCAATTAATTGCTTTACTTTTAAAAGAAAAAGTAAGAAAGATACAAAAAAAGATAATGGAGGACATAATTACAATTGGATTGTTGTAAGTCCATAAAATAATTGTACTTTCCTTTCCTTTTGATAGATAGTTACTAAACAGTACCAACATGCCGAGTAAAAAGGATAATAGAACATAGCTAAAAGTCAATTTATTTCTGAATTTTATAATTAAGTCAATTGAAATATGTCTCTTTATATATTGCCCTATCACATATAAATAAATAAAATTCATCACATTGTAACCATCTGAGTTAACCGGATTATGCCACACAAATCCAAAATACACATTCAATATTGTTAGTGAAAAAATGGCTATCAAGTGTTCCTTCTTTTTAAAATATTCAATGGAACGGTTTAGCAATGGACTAAATAAACATAAATAGAAATAACTTTGAATAAACCACAAATCCTGAGTATTACTTATCACAAATATACTGTTGGGAAAAAGTGTTTTACCAATAGACTGTCCATCTATATAAAGATGTAAAAAATAAAACATTGCACCATAGCACGCTGATAACACATAAAGATGAATTAACTTATCCGGTTTTAGTTTAATCGAGAAATATCCTGAGATCAAAATAAAACTATCAACAGCTACATAAAGAAATCCATCCAATAAAGTACTTATTATTGTGTATTTCGATAAATCAACCAAATCATATCCAAGCACTTGATGCAAGGCGTGAATAAGAATATGATGTATAACGATAAAAAGCATACAAATTAATCTTAGAAGCTCAAGATTCGACTCGCGTAAAGTCTTTTTATTTAGTCTATTAGTTAGCTCTATTTTAACCATAAATAATGTGTTAATTCCATAAATTCAAATATTTCTCTAATATCATCGTCCGCCCAATAAAAGTAGGTTTGGCAGTTTAAATTTCTTAAGAATCTCAATTATCAGATAAGAAATGCCTAAAATAAGTATGGTCTCCAAAAATATTAAGAAAAAACTGGAGGATAAATTTTTTGTAAGCTTTTGTACTGGAATAAGAAGATAGCCAGAAACAATATATATTCCCAAGGAATTTATGCCAAGGCTGGCAATATACGTTTTTTTTGTAGTATTGTACCTAAGCACATAATTTACAAGTAACAAAACGAGAACAGTTCCTATTAATCCAACAATTATCATATAAAAATCAAGACCTATTTGAGTCCAGACATCTTTAGAGAGTACTGTAAATCCTCTATCATAAATATAAGAATTTTGTTTATAAAATAACATAACAAACAAATAAACAATTCCCACAATCAATATTAAATAGATTTGCTTTACTTTAGTGAGAACAGATTCAAAAATGTCCTTTCTTTTATTGAAAAAGTAACCACTTAGAAAAAAGGGGAACATAAACTTATATAAATTAGCTAAGTATGAGTCTGGAGTAATCAATGTCAATATAAATAGAGCTAAGTACGCGTAAAGACTATCGTTAAACAATTTATTAGTCAGTATAACCAATAAAGAACACCAAAAAACGGCCCACAAAAACCAAAAGGACAGAAAACAGGAACCGATATAATTTTTTAAACCTGCAACAAAATCAATTGTTACAGTTTCATGTCGTATAACCGAGTGATGAATCAGATGAACAGTAAAGTAAAAGATCAAATACAAACCCACCCAAACGAAAACAGGGACAACAAGCTTCGTAATTCTACTCGACAGCAATTGTTTGATAGAATACCTGTTTATTGTATTGAAGAACAAATAACCACTTACAACCATAAAAAGAGGCATATGAAAGCTATAAATAACTTTAAAAACCAATTTCTCACAAGGAAACGAATCACTATTTAAAAAATTTATTCCACTGCCGTATTGTATCGAGTGTCCTACAATAACTAAAATTATCGCAAAACCTTTTATAAAATCTAACATTACTGTTCGCTCCTTGACCACGTGTTTCATTAATTCCGTATTCTGCATATAATTTCAATAAAATCAATATTAAAAAGAAAAATCATGAAATCAATAATTGAGTTAGTTTTTGTTTCAATGACATAAAATAATTCCATATAATATCTTCCGCATCTGGCAATAACCGGGGTTGAGACACGAACTCCTTATAGTATTTTGTATCTTCAGATAACACCTTCATTTTTTGATAGATTTCAGTATTATCATTGTTTTGAGCCCAGAAAATGATAGCTTCATGGTTTAAAATACCGGATTCTGGTTGATTGTCAGCTCCCCAATATATCGGAATACAACCGGCTTCAATTGCCTGAAAAATTTTTTCGGTCACATACCCTGAAGAGTTCGAATTCTCCGGGCAAATATTAAATTTATATTGTCGAATAAAATCGTATTTATTATTGGAGTACAAAACATTTAAATCATCTGTATTTGTTCTGAATTTACCCCCTGAAGTAATAGTATCAATAGCTGCTAAACAATCCATTATTTCTCCTCGTATTCCATTCCAGTCATGACTGGCAACCAATGAACAAAAGCCCTGACGATTGTCTAATGACGGGAATCGCAACTCCATAACCTTTCGTTTTATATCATCTTCATTCGATTCAGGACTGAAAGTGTACAACAACCACAGCGGAAAACATATCGATTTTTCATTGAGAGTAGTATCAAAGTCAATATACAAATCAAATTCTGTTGTTTTACACAGCGATCTAAATTCAGCAAAACGTTCTGTGTGCATATTCTCCCCTGAGAAAAAAATATTTACACCCTTATGTAGATCCTTTAAATGATTGGGAGAGCCCAAAACTGAATAAAAATTTATCTTCTTCTTTTTGCTTTTCAACAGTCCATGGTGTTCAATAAATTTGCTGAACCAAATATCCTTGGCTAGCTGATCGGTCCAAAAATTATAATAATGAATAGGGTAGAAACCATTAACTCTGAAGTTTTCAAAAGCTTGCTTAATTCTATAAAACTTATCTTTATACATTTTTCTTATAGTATCTACAAAATTTTATTCACCATATCATCCAATTATCAAAGTCAACCCCATGTGCTTTGTCTCCCATCATCATGCCCAAAAACATCCCAATATTAGAACTATAAGTACAGATTGTATGTTCTGCTCTGCATAGAATTTCCATAGATGCAAACATTTTTATTAATTGATGTTTTTTTGTCTCACTTGATAAGTTCTGAAAATCAGAATGAAAATATCCATTCTCATTTTGCTCTGTCAAAGTTTGAAAATCCCATTCAGGGTACTTATTACAAACTAACTCAAATATATTATAATCATCAGTAAAAATAAAACCGTGTCTAATACACGAAAGTAATTCTGCCTTTTTAATGTACTTATCAACATCAATTAAGTCATGTTCGATTACTTTATCTCCTCCTCGAATATGGAAACCCACATACTTATTTTTAAGTGTCACATCTTGTTTTTTTATATCAATATCAGATTGTGTAGCCTCATTAAAACAATAAACCATATTGATAATTTTTTTACAAGCATGTTGAATTCCTCCATCTATCTTTAATTCTGGAATCACATATAATTTAGATTCATTTTCACTAGAATGAATTTTACTAAAGAGATCATAGGTCAGAAAATCTATTCCAAATATGTGTTTTATTAATTGTAAAATGTATTTTTTATAAAGGACTGTATCAGTTGGGAAACGGTGATCAAAACGATTAGTAAACCAATTGTTCTTTTCGTCACAAAACGGTTCAAAATAATCAGTCCAACCTCTCAAAAACTTAAAGTTGGCAGATTCTGAGTGCAAACAAAATTTGATATTATTATCTAAGCAATATACCACTGCCAGAATCATATTGTTAATTTCAGAGTAGAATCCAGCTTCAAGTCCAACACCAAAAACTAAAGTTTCTTTGTATGATTCATTAATTTCGTTATACTTAGTTACCATAAAAATGTGAGATTATATAAAACAGCTTAATTATTGTTTGTGGATTTTCTTAGAAAACATTTCACAACAAGTCGGTATTTAAATTTTAATGGAAGATAAAAAAATAACCCCTCAGAGAACAATTTAAACAATCCTTTTAGAGAATAATTATCAATAAACCAGGTACTATTTATAAAATTGGCAAGTTTATTACTTAGATTAGTTCTTAAGTAGTTACTCAAGACCTCAGAACTTACCACCTCTTGTTTCTTATTATTATCACACAATTGCTGTATAATTTTTTTCTGACACTCAAAATCTGATACTTTTTCAATAGGAACAGTTGCAAAATCAGTAATGAATTGACGAGATATAGATTCATCAATCTGGGAAAAAAGAGACTTAAAATAATTTGTTCTCACTTTTACTGTCATCTGTGCCTGATTGGTCATTACCTCAGATACCTGAGTCGGATGCATTCTATATCTAAATAATATTTCCTGAATATTATACATTTTCAAGCCTTTAAACATACATTCCGTCCAAAACCGATAATCTTCAGCAGGGAAATACTCCTGATCATACCGCAAGCCAACCCGTTGAATCGATGCCCGGCGATACAGTGGAATAATCATACAACAACCAAAGAGCAAACCGATTTTTATATTTTCATTTGTCTCAGGATACATCACCTTATAGTTTTTGGATCCAAAAAACTCATAACCGGCACCACAGATATCAATATCCGGATTGTTTTCCAAAAA
>Ga0302288_1000612_pt1 | contig 27321 bp, 21 predicted proteins | sample III_Fen_N1_1_FD_194549 | JGI IMG/M metagenome (GOLD analysis project Ga0302288, IMG submission 194549) | Peat permafrost microbial communities from Stordalen Mire near Abisko, Sweden - III_Fen_N1_1 | ecosystem: Environmental > Terrestrial > Soil > Wetlands > Permafrost | place: Sweden: Abisko...
GTTGGGGTTAGCGTCTTTCTTGGTAACATCGTAAGCTACCACTGCTTCGGCCAACGTCAAACCGTCCACCCTGAGCACCGTGGTATCAACAAGACCACCCTTGGCCAATTCATTCATGATACCCAAGATACCACCGGCCCTGTTGACATCCTGGACGTGGTATTTGTTGGTATTGGGAGCCACCTTGCACAAACAGGGCGTTTTGCGTGATAACCGGTCGATGTCTTCCATGGTGAATGGAACGCCGGCTTCGTGGGCAATGGCCAATAGATGAAGCACCGTATTGGTAGATCCACCCATGGCGATATCTAGCGTCATGGCATTTAAAAAGGCCTGACGGGTGGCTATGGAAAGGGGCAACACGGTGTTGTCTCCCTCGTTGTAATAAGCCAATGCGTTCTTGACAATCAACCGGGCCGCATCCATGAACAACTTCGAGCGATTTTCGTGGGTGGCAACGATGGTGCCGTTACCGGGCAAGGCCAAACCAATGGCTTCGTTCAGGCAATTCATGGAATTGGCCGTGAACATACCGGAGCAAGATCCGCAGGTAGGACAAGCGGCCTGTTCCACCCTTGCCACGTGTTCGTCGCTGATTGAGTCGTCAGCAGACAGAACCATGGCGTCAATCAGGTCAAGGTGTTTACCATCCAGTTCGCCGGCCTCCATGGGCCCACCGGAAACAAACACGGTGGGAATATTCAACCGCATGGCTGCCATCAACATGCCGGGCGTAATTTTGTCGCAATTGGAAATACAAATCATGGCATCAGCCTTGTGGGCGTTGACCATATATTCCACGCTATCGGCTATGATATCTCGGCTGGGCAGGGAGTACAACATGCCGTCGTGTCCCATGGCAATGCCATCGTCAATGGCTATGGTATTGAACTCGGCCGCAAAACAGCCGGCTTTCTCGATTTCGGCTTTGACCATCTGACCCACCTCGTGCAGGTGCACATGACCCGGCACAAATTGGGTAAATGAGTTGACCACAGCGATGATGGGTTTGCCCATCTGTTCGTCTTTCATTCCATTGGCCTTCCAAAGGGCCCTGGCTCCTGCCATGCGCCTGCCTTGGGTACTGGTTGCGCTTCGTAAGGGATAGCTCATAGTTGATTCGTTAATACCTAACTAGTGGGGATGCAAAGATAGGCAAAATTCTACAAAAAACGGTTTGGCTCAATTTTCGCCACAATAAGTAATGATTTATCACATTTTAAAGCTTAAAATGATTACTTTATTAGTTTATTTCAACGGGTCGCGTGATTTCACAAAAAGAAATAACTTTGCGATAATTGAAACCATCAGTACAAATGTATGAATACTTCCGCTGCTTTCGATAAAAAAATAGACCGACTTGGCTCAAATAGCTTCAAGTACGACATGATGGGCAAACTGTTCGGCACCACCGATGCCATTCCGATGTGGGTGGCCGACATGGATTTTGCCTCACCCGATTTTGTATTGGATGCCATCCGGGAACGGTGCGACCACGGTATACTTGGATACACCTTATTGCCTCAGGGTTGGTCGGCGGCCATTGTCAACTGGATGCGCCAACGTCACGGTTGGAATGTAACACCCCAACAACTGGGTTTTATTCCCGGCATTGTCTCCGGGCTGGGTCTGGCTATCCAATGTTTCAGTCAACCGGGAGACGGCATCCTGGTGCAAACACCCGTGTACCCTCCCTTTATGAGCCTACCCACTGCAAACGACAGAAAATTGGTCATCAACCGGTTGGTGTTCCACGATGGCCAGTTTCACATCGATTTCGCCGATTTTGAACGTCAAGTCGCCACGTGCACCTTATTTCTGTTGTGCAACCCGCACAACCCGGGTGGAAGAATCTGGACCATCGACGAACTGGAGCGGATGTGTGCGATTTGCAACAAGTACGGTGTGCTCATTGTTTCCGACGAAATCCACGCCGACCTCGCCTTGCCCGGCCACACGCACCATTGCCCCGGGTCGTTTTCCCCTGAGTTGTCCAACAACATCATCACATTGATGGCACCGAGCAAGACCTTCAATATTCCGGGATTGTCCAGTTCCTACTTCATCATCCAAAACGAAGCGCTACGGAAGCAATTCGCCGCTTACCTTGACAGAGCCGAATTGGGATATGGTAGCCTGTTTTCCATCATCGCGGCGCAAGCTGCCTACGAAAAAGGTCATGAATGGCTTGAACAACTAAAAACCTATCTGGCAACCAACATCGAATACGTGGATTCTTTTCTTAAACAGCACACGCCGCGTATCAAGGCATGCCTGCCTGATGCCTCCTTTTTAATTTGGCTTGATTGCAGGGAGCTGCTGCTTGACGATCACTCATTGAAGCATTTTTTTCTAAAAGAGGCTGGTTTGGCCTTAAATGCCGGCGCCAGCTTCGGCCCAGGCGGTGAGGGATTTATGCGTCTAAACATAGGCTGCCCGCGTTCCACCGTGGAGCAAGCCATGGAGCAGCTAAAGGTGGCGTATCAATCACGTTTTTAATATTTTTCGTATCTTTGTGGTCATAAATCAATTCAATACGTATTAATGAAAATTTCTGCCAACACATTTGTATCCGCTACCTACGACCTGTATGTCGGTGGTAATGACGGCACACAAGAAGAGCTCATGGAAAAAGCGACAGAACAAAAGCCGCTCAGTTTTATTTTCGGCATGGGCATGATGCTCGAAGCCTTTGAGAGCAACTTGGTCGGACTTGAAGCCGGTGCCACGTTCGATTTTGTACTACCCAGCGATCAAGCCTATGGTGAATATTTCGACGAAAACATCGTCGAATTGCCCAGAACGGTTTTTGAAGTTGACGGTGCTATCGATCCGGAAATCATCTTCGAAAACAACACGGTTCCTATGATGGACCAAGAAGGTAACCGCATCAACGGAACCATCCTCAAGATCGGCGACGAGACCATCTCCATGGACTTCAACCACCCATTGGCTGGAGAAAACCTTCACTTCGTAGGAAAAGTCATTGAAGTACGTGAGTCCACCGAAGAAGAAGCACGCGCTTTCATGGGCGGCGGCTGTGGTTGCGGCGACGGCGATTGTGGCGAATGCGGCGACGGCGATTGCGGTGAAGGCAAGAGCGACTGTGGAGGCTGCTCCTGTGATCACTAATCAGCCACACGTAGTATGAGCAATAGTTTCGGACACCTGTTCAGATTAACCTCGTTTGGAGAATCGCATGGTCGCGCTGTTGGGGGCGTCCTCGACGGTTGTCCGGCCGGTGTCGAGCTGGATATGGTGTCGATTCAGCAGGAGCTGAATCGACGTAGGCCGGGTCAGTCAGCACTCACCACCAGTAGGGATGAGCCCGACGAAGTGGAATTCCTCTCGGGCATCTTCGAGGGAAAGACCACAGGAACACCCATTGCCTTCTGCGTCTGGAACGCTAAACAACGCTCAACCGATTACGATTCAATGAAGGACCTCTTCCGTCCGTCACATGCCGACTTTACCTACTTCAGCAAGTATGGCATTCGCGACAACAGAGGGGGAGGTCGTTCATCGGTTCGTGAATCTATCGCTAGGGTGGTGGCCGGTGCCATTGCCAAACAACTGCTCAACGAGCTCGGCATCAGTATCACCGCCTACACCTCGCAAGTAGGTCCGATTAAAGCCGACAAGCCCTACCAGTCCTACGATTTTTCCACCATCGAACAGAACCCCGTACGGTGTGCCGATCCGGAGGCAGCCATTCAAATGGCCGAACTGATCACACGCGTGAAGGCAAAGGGCGACACCGTGGGAGGAGTGATTACCTGTGTTGTAAAGGGCACCCCTGTCGGACTGGGACAACCTGTTTTTAACAAGCTGCACGCCGCCCTCGGCTCGGCCATGTTGTCCATCAACGCGGTCAAAGGCTTTGAATACGGCTCAGGATTCGACGTGGATGCTTTCGGCTCGGAAATGAACGACTCGTTCTATAACGAAAACGGAACCATAAGAACCCGCACCAACCATTCCGGCGGCATACAAGGCGGGATTTCAAACGGCGAAGACATCTACTTCAGAGTAGCCTTCAAACCGGTGGCTACCCTGCTGATGGATCAACAGACCGTTGATAAACAGGGAAATGACATTCATTTTAAGGCTCGGGGCCGACACGACCCCTGCGTTATGCCAAGAGCCGTGCCCATTGTAGAAGCTATGACCGCTTTGGTTCTGCTTGATATGCACCTGCTCAACCAATCCGGCAAGCGCTGAGTTTTCATGTTTGCACACCCATCGTATGAAACATCTTCATTGTTTTTTCATGTCAACAATCATCTTGTTGGGAACAACAGCCTGCACCCCGTCAGGTAAGGGCACTTCAACTCCATCTATCAACTATGTGGTAGATCAGTTTGCCGATTTGCAAATTCTTCGCTACGAAGTGCCGGGCTTCGACGCATTATCCCTCAAACAAAAGGAACTCATTTATTACCTGAACGAAGCCGCCCTTCAGGGTCGCGACATCCTTTACGACCAAAACTACAAACACAACCTGTGTATCCGCCGTACCCTGGAAAGCGTCTATCAATATGCCACAGTTGATACAACCAGTCGGGACTGGCAACAATTTGTGGTTTACCTGAAACGGGTATGGGCTTCCAACGGCATTCACCACCATTACGCCACCGACAAGTTCATACCTGGCTTTTCGCCGACTTTCTTTGCCGAAGCGGTTCGTTCAGTCAAACCCGACTCCTTACCATTGGCACAGGGAGAAACCGTGCAGCAACTCATAGAAAAACTCACACCCATCCTTTTTGATCCCAAGATAGACGCCAAGCGGGTCAACCAGAAAGCCGGGCAGGATTTGCTGTCCACCTCGGCTTGCAATTACTACCAAGGGGTTAGTCAATCGGAGGCAGAAGCATTTTACACGTCCAAAAAAGACCCGAAAGACAACACTCCTATTTCTTACGGCTTGAATTCCCGTTTGGAAAAAGAAAACGGAAAGCTGGTTGAACGGGTTTGGAAAGAAGGCGGTATGTACGGTTTGGCCATCAGCGAGATTGTCCTTTGGCTGGAAAAAGCGGCTACCGTTGCCGAAAACAAACAACAGGCCACCGTAATCAACACCCTAATCGACTTTTACAAAACTGGAGACCTGAAAACCTTCGACACCTATTGCGTACAGTGGGTGGAAGACCTCGATTCCCGCGTAGACTTCGTGAACGGATTTATCGAAACCTACGGCGACCCCCTCGGTATCAAAGGTAGCTGGGAAAGCATCGTCAACTTCAAAAATGAGGAGGCAACCAAACGCACTGAAACCATCAGCCGGAATGCTCAATGGTTTGAAGACAACTCTCCCGTTGACAAGCAATTCAAGAAAGAAAAAGTGAAGGGTGTCTCAGCCAAGGTCATTACCGTTACCATGCTGGCCGGAGACTGCTACCCCACCACCCCGATTGGCATCAACCTGCCCAACAGCAACTGGATCCGTCGGGATCACGGTTCCAAATCGGTCACCATCGAAAACATCACCCAAGCCTACGACAAGGCAGCCCAAGGAACCGGCTTCAACGAGGCCTTTATGTGGAGTGACACGGAAGTCAACTTGGTCAAACAGTATGGCTTTCTAACCGACAACCTGCATACCGACCTGCACGAATGCCTAGGGCACGGCTCCGGCAAACTGTTGCCCGGAGTTGACCAGGACGCGCTCAAAGCTTACGGAGCCACCATCGAAGAAGCCCGTGCCGATTTGTTCGGTCTATACTACCTGGGCGACCAGAAGCTGATCGAACTGGGTCTGCTACCCAACAAGGAAGCATTCAAAGCCGAATACTACAAGTATATGATGAACGGCCTGATGACCCAACTCGTTCGCATCGAGCCCGGCAATTCCATTGAAGAGTCGCACATGCGCAACAGGGCTCTCATCGCGCGCTGGGTGTACGAAAAAGGCTTGCCTCAACACGTGGTGGAATTCAAGCAACGTGACGGCAAAACGTTTGTCGTAATCAACGACTACACCGCCCTGAGAGGCCTATTTGGTCAATTGCTGTCGAACATTCAACGCATCAAATCGACCGGCGATTTTAACGCAGCCAAGCAACTCGTGGAAACCTACGGTGTTCATGTAAACGCCAAATTACATCAGGAAGTGTTGAAACGTTACGCCGCCTTGCACCTTGCACCCTACAAAGGCTTCGTCAACCCCGTGTACACACCCGTTTACGACAAAAAAGGACGCATCAAGGACGTCACCGTGAGTTACACCGAAGGCTATGCCGAACAGCACCTTAGGTATTCAAAAGATTATTCCAACGTACCTACTTACCATTGACCACACAAGTTACCCTGCGGGAAATCAAGAAACGCCTGCGGTTGCGTATGAATGGCGATGTGTCGGCTTCCATGAGAGCCAGCGGCATGCCGTATAAACTGAACTTCGGCCTGGATGCAGCTTCCCTTCGGGAAATCGGAGGCAGCTACTCTCCCAATGCGGAGTTGGCTGAAACGTTGTGGATTGAGTCTTCCCGAGAATGTAAAATTCTGGCTACCATGATTTACCCCAAATCGACATTCAGTCCCGAATTGGCTGAAACGTGGCTTGAAGGATGTTTTACTGCTGAATTGGTGGAGCAATTCATTTTCAACCTGCTGCAACACCTTCCTTTTGCTCCCGAACTTGCAGCCCTATGGTCAAACCACCCGGACAGCCATCACCGCAGTGCGGGGTATGTGTTAACGCTTCGGTTGTTGCTTTCCAAAAAAATAAGCACCGTCAACCCGGACACCTTAACTCACGCCAGCGCTGACAAGTCGGATGAAAACGCAGTCTTACGCCTTCATGCATGCAGACTGATGGAACGATGCGAGTGTAATTAGAACAACGTTATACCACACCGCAACCCCAATCGTCCAGGTAGGGTAATCCTGTTCCATCGTGTATCGTTGTAGGAATCATTGTCAATTTCGTACGTTTTTAGGTTCTGATCAGCCTTCAGGGTTCTGTATCCCAAGCCGAGTCCTACATTTCCCTCAATAAAGAAACGGCGTCCTAAAAACAGCTGTAAGCGATACACCAAGGTTACATCTTTATTGATACCAACTGGATTGACGGTGATTCCGGTAAGAGCGGACTCGCCTGTTGACCGATTCAGCAGGGTTGCATTGGTCAACGGTTCGAAGTCATAATGACCATAACGGTATTCCAAACACAAACGTTGTTGCACAAATTCATCGCGCATGGAAAACAACGCAAACCAATACGAGGCTTCATATCCCGAATAGACGTATGATCCTCCCGGCTTTTTATTGTTAATAAGCCAGGAATAAAACCGGTAGTTGTCGGTAAACCCGTCAAACGAACAATACCGAACGCCTTGATTGATTCCAAACGTTTTAATATCCGCAAAAAATGAGGCTTGTTTTCCTCCGAAAAACAAGGTTTTAATAGGAGCAAACCCAACGCTTAACCCCCATTTTCGCTGAAACGCTTCATTTTTTTCCCGTTTTAAACGCAGGGAGTCAATGGTGGCAACCGCGTTGAGGCATTTTGTCGTCCCTTCTTTACAGCCAACACTCGCGTAATAAGCCTGTAGGCGTTTGAATTGATCCTCAGATACTTCCTGAATCTGACAGGCATCAAACAGTTGGTTACACACATCCGTCATATCCGAAGTCATGTTTTCCATCAAATCCTCATCGGTTGTGCTCAGTTGAGCCAGGTTCTTCATCGCTTCCAGGTATTTCCAACGATCCTCATCGGTAGAACGACTCGATTTAACCAGTACGGTATACACTTTTTGGTACATATCATTCAACTCCAGGATACGCGTTGCCTCTTTCAAACGGGTCAACTCATCAAACTGTTTTACCACGTAGGCCGGTTTATCCAATTCCATGCCTAATTCAATAATCATGAGCTTTTCAAGTAACGCCAACCGACTCAGTGCATCAAGCGTTTTTGACGCTGTTACTGGTTGCTTTTTGACAAATTCTTGAGCTTCCACTTCGATATCTAAGATGTTGTAATCCAACTCATGCGTGCCCCACATGGCATTCGTAGTACCGTCCAACAGGTTTTTCAATCGAATAGTTGCTTTCTTCATGGTCGTATCCCTGTAAAGAGCACCACAAAAAGTCAATGGGTTGGTGTATTTCGTACGCAACAAAGCAATGTACCGATGCATGGCGTTCGACATGCCAACCGTATCCTTCGCCACTTTATGGATAATATACGATTCCCAATAACTGTCGTATTGAATATTATCCAAATCCGATTGATTTGAGGCGGTACTCTTAAGCCGCATATCGCTTAATAACAGAGGCTTAACAACGGTCCACTTTGATTCAAGGGTGTTAGCCCATTTCACGGCCTGTTCTGATGTAAAAAGGTACTCATCACACGAACGACTGTGAAACAAAGAAAACAAGATGGCCGATTGGGCGTATTGCACGTTGGCATCCTCACTATATAGACTGTTCAAGGCAACAGCCTTTTGCAAATAATTCACAGAAACAGTCAGACTGTCGTGTGCTTCCTTCAGTAGCGCATCTTGTAGCCCCTTGTCGCAGGACGTGACAGTATAAATATCTACGGCCCTATTGTAGGCTTTAACCCATTTATCAAAATACTGAATAGCCGTTGTCTGTCCAAACAAGCCAGTTGACAGCACGACTAAAACAAGGGAAAAATAGATGCGCTTCATAAAAACATCGGTTGAAAGGAATGATTGATCCTTGAATTGATAACTGTTATCAAACAACAAAAATACACCGATGGTAATGTATTGGTTACAGCTCACCAAAAAAAACACAATCATGATGGAATAATTAACTTTTATTAACATGTATAAATACCGTTAAAAGCAGCAGAAAGCGACCTTCATTAAACCCGATTTTTCAATTGACCCTGCAACTACCTGGATAATGAGTAGCGGTAAATCAAATTATTGATGTAAATTTGTAACGTATTATTTCAACCTATTGTCTAATTCAGACAGACAATAAGCGGACGGATGATGTTGATTCGTCCGTGCTTTGTGTGTCATAACTGTTCTCACAATAAAATGGGTGTAGATGTATTGCTTGGCCTCCAATGGGGCGATGAAGGTAAAGGAAAAGTAGTGGATGTGCTGACCCCAGGTTACGACTTGGTTTGTCGTTTCCAAGGTGGCCCCAACGCCGGTCATACCCTGGAGTTTGACGGGCAGAAATACGTGCTTCGTTCCATCCCCTCCGGTATTTTCCAGGGAGACAAGGTCAACATCATCGGCAACGGCGTGGTACTTGATCCTGCCCTGTTTAAAATTGAGGTTGAACAACTCAGCGCCAGTGGTCACCCCTTGACCAAACGGCTGCTCATCTCCAAAAAAGCACACCTGATCCTACCAACCCACCGTCTACTCGACGCAGCCAATGAAGCCAAAAAAGGCGAAGGCAAGATTGGTACAACAGGAAAGGGAATAGGCCCTACGTATACCGACAAGGTCAGCCGCAACGGTTTACGCGTGGGTGATATCCTCGTCAATTTTGAAGCGAAATACAAGGCTGCCGTAGCCCGTCACGAAGAACAACTTAAGTGGATGGGATTTAAGTACGACCTGGCTCCGCTCGAAAAGGAATGGATGGAAGGCATCGAATGCCTCAAGCAATTTGCCTTTATCGATAGCGAGCATGTAATCAACGATGCCCTAAAAGCCGGCAAACGCGTACTGTGCGAAGGCGCGCAAGGCACCATGCTTGATGTTGATTTCGGTTCCTATCCGTTTGTAACCTCCTCAAATACAGTCTGCGCCGGTGCCTGTACCGGACTGGGCGTAGCACCCCGTTCCATTGGTCGCGTCTATGGCATTTTCAAAGCCTATTGCACCCGTGTGGGCAGTGGTCCCTTCCCTTCCGAACTATTTGACGCCACGGGTCAGGATATGCGCGACAAAGGACACGAATACGGTTCCGTTACAGGTCGGCCACGCCGCTGCGGTTGGGTAGACTTGGTTGCGCTGCGTTACGCTGTCATGATCAACGGAGTCACCGACCTGATTATGATGAAAAGCGACGTGATGGATGCTTTCGACACCATCAAAGTCTGCATGGCATATTCTATAAACGGCGAGGAAACCGAGCAGTTCCCCTTCGATATCACCGAAGGTGTGGAGCCCATATATGCCGAGTTGCCGGGCTGGAACACCGACATGACCCACATGCGATCGGAAGATGAATTCCCCGAAGAATTCAACAACTACCTGAGCTTCCTGGAAGAGGAACTAGGTGTACGCATCACCATCGTGTCCGTTGGTCCCGATCGTGAACAAACCATCAAACGATACAACGACTGATTATGGGAACCCTATTCACGTACATACCCATGGGATTTGGAGGCTTCATGGGAGCCAATATGCCCATTTATGTTATTTTCATTGTCTTTGCCCTGTTGAGCTGGGTCGTTCAAAAAAGACTCCAGTCCAAGTTTAAAAAATACAGCCAGATTGCCCTTCCAGGCGGTTTGACGGGCAAGGACATTGCCGAACGTATGCTGCGCGAAAACGGCATCACCGACGTCAAGGTGCAACACACCGGCGGTCAGTTAACCGACCACTACAACCCAGAAACCAAAATTGTCAACCTGAGTGACCAAGTCTACGATGGCAACAGCATTGCAGCAGCGGCAGTGGCAGCCCATGAATGTGGCCATGCAGTACAACACGCAAGAGCTTATGCATTCCTGACCATGCGTTCCAAACTGGTACCGACTGTCAGTTTTGCCTCCAAATGGATGCAGTGGATTCTGTTGGCCGGCATTCTGATGGTGAGATCGTTTCCCCAGTTACTGCTGATTGGCATTGTCTTATTTTCGCTGACAACGATTTTCAGCTTTATCACCCTTCCGGTTGAAATCAACGCGAGCAAACGTGCAGTCGCTTGGTTGAGCAACGCCGGTATCACCACCAACACCACCTACCCCATGGCCACCGACGCCTTGAAATGGGCAGCTTACACCTATGTGGTGGCGGCTCTCAGTTCCTTGGCCACCCTGGTTTATTACATACTTATTTTCCTGGGCGGCAGCCGCAGGAACTAACCGGTTATCATGCTGAAACCTTCCATTCCAAAAGGCACACGCGATTTTTCGCCCCTAGAAATGGCGAAACGCAACTATATTTTCGACACCATCCGGTCCGTATTTCAATTATACGGCTTTCAGCAAATCGAGACGCCAGCTATGGAGAATCTCACTACACTGATGGGAAAATACGGTGAGGAAGGCGACAAGCTGCTGTTCAAAATTCTCAACTCCGGTGACTTCATGAGTAACGTGCCGGGGGCCGAGTTGGTCAACCCAAATTCCATCAAGCTGACCGGAAAAATCAGTGAAAAAGGGCTTCGTTACGACCTGACGGTGCCCTTTGCGCGTTATGTGGTCATGCACCAGAACGATATCAGCTTTCCCTTCAAGCGTTTTCAGATTCAACCCGTTTGGCGGGCCGATCGCCCTCAAAAAGGACGTTACCGGGAGTTCTTCCAGTGCGACGCCGATGTGGTGGGTAGCGACTCCCTGCTGAACGAAGTGGAACTCATCCAACTCATCGACGAGGTGTTCCGTCGCTTTGGTTTACGCGTATGCGTCAAGCTAAACAACCGTAAAATCTTGAGCGGCATTGCTGAAATCATTGGCGAATCCGACCGGTTGACTGACATCACCGTAGCCATCGATAAGTTCGATAAAATTGGCGCAGACAACGTCAATAAAGAACTGTTGGAACGCGGCCTATCAGCCGAGGCCATTGAAAACCTGCAACCCATCCTTCGATTGGAAGGCAGCAATGAAGATAAACTAACCCGGTTAAAAACCATCTTGGCTGCCTCAACAATAGGCCTTGAGGGCATTAAGGAACTCGAAACCGTTTTTGGCCTGACGAAAAACCTCCACGTATCCGCCCAACTGGAACTTGATCTTCGGCTGGCCAGGGGCTTGAATTACTACACAGGCGCCATCTTCGAGGTCAAGGCTCTCGACACCGAAATGGGCAGCATCACGGGTGGCGGACGGTACGACAACCTCACCGGCGTCTTCGGCCTTCCCGGCGTTTCTGGAGTGGGCATTTCCTTCGGAGCCGATCGCATCTTTGATGTGCTCAACACGCTGGACCTCTATCCGGCTGAAGCCATCCGCACCACACAGGTTCTATTCGTGAACTTTGGTGAAAGCGAAATGACCCATTGCCTTCCCCTCGTCAAATCACTGCGCGACGCCGGTATCGCCACCGAACTGTATCCCGAAGCCGCCAAGATGAAAAAACAACTCGGCTACGCGAATGTCCGGAACATTCCTTACGTAGCTATGGTAGGAGAAACTGAAATAGCTACCGGCACCGTCGCATTGAAAAACATGCTCACCGGTGAGCAACTAACCGTAGCGGCCAGGCAACTGGCAGCCACACTCCAATCACACTAACCAGACACGCAACATGAATCCCAACGATCTGAGTGAACAAGAAATAGGCCGACGTCAGAGCCTGCAAGCCCTTAGGGACGCAGGTATCAACCCGTATCCGGCCGAAACCTATCCCACCAACGCATTTTCCACCGACATCCTCGAACAGTTTTGCGACGCAGACGAAACGCCTCGTCAGGTCTGCGTAGCTGGTCGCATCATGACCCGCCGCATCATGGGGAAAGCCTCTTTCTTCGAGCTACAGGATACAGCCGGTCGCATTCAAGTATACCTGTCACGCGATGCCATCTGCCCCGACGAAGACAAGGAACTCTACAACACCGTGTTCAAGAAATTGCTGGACATCGGCGATTTTGTCGGCATCAAAGGCTATGTATTCCGCACCCAGATGGGCGAAATTTCCGTCCATGCCGAAGCACTCACCGTCTTAGCCAAGACCCTGAGACCCCTGCCCGTGGTCAAGGAAAAAGACGGCGCCATCTTCGATGCCTTTTCCGATCCGGAATTACGCTTTCGCCAACGCTACGTCGACTTGATTGTGAACAACCAGGTCAAAGACATTTTCCGCAAACGCACCCAGGTGTTTAATTCCATGCGCACCTTCTTCAACGAGCAAGGTTACATGGAAGTGGAAACGCCCATTCTCCAATCCATACCGGGTGGAGCTGCCGCACGTCCATTCATCACGCACCACAACGCCTTGGATATTCCCCTTTACCTGCGCGTTGCCGACGAACTTTACCTCAAACGCCTCATCGTGGGTGGATTCGAGGGCGTGTACGAATTTTCCAAGAACTTCCGCAACGAAGGCATGGACCGCACGCACAACCCCGAGTTCACGGCCATGGAAATCTACGTAGCCTACAAGGACTACAACTGGATGATGGACTTCACCGAGCGGATGCTCGAACGCATCGCACTGGAAGTGAACGGCACCACGGAAATCACCGTACGCGAACGCGAAATCAGCTTCAAGGCTCCTTTCCGCCGCGTCACCATGATTGAAGCCATCAAGGAAAATACCGGTATTGATATTGGCGGCATGGACGAAGACCAACTGCGCAGTGTCTGCAAACAACTCAACGTAGAACAAGACCCGTCAATGGGCAAAGGCAAGCTAATCGATGAACTCTTCGGCGAAACGTCGGAAGGCAACTACATCCAACCCACCTTTGTCACCGACTACCCGTACGAAATGTCCCCGCTGTGCAAACGTCACCGCAGCAACCCCGAACTCACCGAACGGTTCGAGTTGATGGTCAACGGCAAAGAACTGGCCAACGCCTATTCCGAGTTAAACGACCCCATCGACCAACTGGATCGCTTTCAGGAACAACTCAAGCTGGCCGAAAAAGGAGACGACGAGGCCATGTTCATCGACATGGATTTCGTACGTGCCCTGGAATACGGCATGCCCCCCACATCGGGCATGGGCATTGGTATGGACAGACTTGTTATGTTGATGACAGGACAGACTACCATCCAGGAAGTGCTGTTCTTCCCCCAAATGCGGCCTGAGAAAACCGTCAAAAAAGATACTGTTCAGGCATTTACAGCCATTGGCATTCCGGAGCCTTGGGTTCCGGTGCTGCAAAAAGCGGGATACCTACTGGTGGAACAACTTAAAGAGCTGGTTCCCGGAAAATTACACCAGGAACTGTGCGGCATGAATAAGAAACTCAAACTGGAACTGACCAATCCAACGTTGGATCAGGTCATCGAGTGGCAATCAAAACTATAGGACTATGGAATTCCAAGGAAAAATCTGCATCATGGGTGGAGGCAGCTGGGCAACAGCCTTGGCCAAAATTGTCTTGATGAACGGTGCGGAAAAGATCAACTGGTACATGCGCAGACCTTCCCAGATTGAAGAATTCAAACGACTCGGACACAATGCGCTGTATCTGAGTGCAATTAAATTCGACACCAGCCGGATTCATTTTTACAGCAACATCAACCTAGCTGTAAAACAATCGGATATGTTGGTTTTTGCCACGCCCTCTCCGTATTTGAAGCAGCACCTCAAAAAACTCAACCAAGATATCAGCGGAAAAATCATTGTTTCAGCGATTAAGGGAATTGTACCTGATGAAAACATGTTGGTCTCCAACTATTTCAATCAGACCTACAACGTGCCCATGGAAAACATCGCCGCCATAGCCGGGCCTTGTCATGCCGAGGAGGTAGCGTTGGAACGCCTGTCTTACCTCACCATTGCCAGCCCCAACAAGGAACGGGCTCGTTCCATCGCCCAAAAATTCACCTGCAGTTTTGTCAAGACCACCGTATCGGACGACTTGTACGGCATTGAGTACTCGTCAACCCTAAAAAATGTCTATTCCATTGCCGCCGGCATCTGCCACGGACTCAAATACGGTGACAACTTTCAATCGGTACTTATCTCCAACTCCACCCAGGAAATTGCACGGTTCGTGAATGCCGTCTACCCCTTGAGCCGCAACATCAACGAATCGGTTTATCTCGGCGACCTGCTGGTGACTTCCTACTCCAAATTCAGCCGAAACCGCACCTTCGGAACCATGATTGGAAAAGGCTATTCAGTGCGTACGGCCCACCTTGAAATGGAAATGATAGCCGAAGGGTACTACGCAACCAAGTGCATCAAAGAAATCAACGAAAGTTACCACGTCAACATGCCCATTCTCGACGCTGTGTATAACATTCTCTACGAACGCGTTTCTCCAGGTATTGAAATTAAGCTGCTGACAGAATCGCTTCGATAAACCAAACCCATTTTCCGAATATGCTACAGTTTGATACCACTCACGCTCTTTCATTCATTCCGAATAACACCATCGATAACTACGCCGAAAAAACAGCGGCGGCCAACCAACTGCTGCACGAAGGCACCGGCAAGGGAAATGATTTCCTAGGCTGGTTAAACCTGCCCTCGTCGCTTTCCGACGCCTTTCTGACCGACATCCAACACACCGCCGACCGATTGCGCGCATCGTGCGACATCGTGGTTGTTGCGGGTATCGGAGGCAGCTACTTGGGCGCCAAAGCCGTTATTGATGCTTTAAACAACAGTTTCGACTGGTTGGGCGCCAACCGCAGGAATCCGGTGATTGTTTACGCCGGCCATAACATCAGTGAGGATTACCTGGCCGATTTATTGGAACTGCTTGCAGACAAATCGTTCGGCATCATCAACATCTCCAAATCGGGTACGACAACGGAAACCGCCCTGGCCTTCCGTCTGCTCAGAACCCTGCTCGAACAACGAGTGGGCAAGACAGAAGCCAAGAACCGGATTGTCGCCGTGACAGACGCCCGTCAGGGAGCCTTACGCAAACTGGCCAATCAAGAAGGTTACACCACGTACGTGATTCCCGACAACGTGGGAGGCCGCTTTTCCGTGCTGACCCCTGTTGGCTTGTTGCCCATCGCCGTTGCCGGCCACGACATCAAGCAATTGGTAGCCGGAGCCTGTGTCATGGAAAAAACCTGCGGTATTGACACGCCGTTTACCGAAAATCCGGCAGCCCTGTACGCAGCCATCCGCAACGAACTGTACCAATCGGGGAAAAAAATCGAGCTCTTGGTCAATTACCACCCCAAACTCCATTTTGTAGCTGAATGGTGGAAACAATTATACGGTGAAAGTGAAGGCAAGGAACACAAAGGCCTTTTTCCGGCTGCCGTGGACTTCACCACCGACCTGCACTCCATGGGACAGTGGATTCAAGATGGTGAACGCAGCCTTTTTGAAACCGTAATCAGCGTAAAAGAAGCCAACCGGGAAGTCCTTATTCCCCGTGACAGCGAAAACCTGGATGGATTGAACTTTTTGGCCGGAAAACGGGTGGATCAAATCAACAAGATGGCCGAATTGGGAACACGTCTAGCGCATGTAGACGGCAGCGTACCCAACCTGAAAATTGAGCTTCCCCGTTTGGATGCCTATTGCCTTGGCCAATTGCTTTACTTTTTTGAAAAAGGATGCGGCATCAGTGGTTACCTGCTCGGCGTTAACCCCTTCGACCAACCTGGTGTGGAGGCGTATAAGAAAAATATGTTTGCCCTGCTCGAAAAACCCGGTTTCGAAAAAGAGACCGAATCCATTAAAAAAAGGCTGTAAGACCATGTTCGAAACTGCCATTCGCGCATTCCTGAACGCCACGTCTTACTCCCACCTTGACATTAAGTCCATCTTGTTTGACATGGACGGCGTGTTGTTCGACTCTATGCCCGTCCATGCCTATGCCTGGTGCACCACATTCAGGGAACTGGGTATGGCCTTTTCTGAAGAGGAATGTTACCTCAACGAAGGCAGAACAGGGAGTGGCACCATCAACATAGTGTACCAACGCACGTTTGGACGGGATGCGACCGAAGCAGAAATCAAACACATCTACGGCCGAAAATCCTACCTCTTCGAGCAGCACGCAGCCGCCCCCGTTATGCCGGGAGCGGCCGAATTACTGGACAGAGTCCGTGATGATGGAATTTCTCGCATTTTAGTGACGGGTTCAGGTCAAAAAGCCTTGTTGGCAAAATTGAATACCTTCTTCCCCGACCATTTTACCCCCTCACGTATGGTTACCGCCTACGATGTGAGAAAAGGGAAACCCCACCCCGAGCCCTATCTTCAAGGACTGAAGAAAGCTGGAGTAGGGTCTAACCAAGTACTTGTGGTGGAAAACGCCCCCCTTGGCGTGGAGTCCGCCAAGAACGCAGGGCTGTTTGTGATAGCTGTCAATACCGGCAAACTGGCCGATCACTACCTGACCGATGCCGGGGCCGACCTGCTTTTTCCCAGCATGTCAGCCCTCCATCAAGCCTGGACGGATGTAGCCGAAGCGCTACGCAGTTGTCAACGTTGATTCCTATCACCGCTGATACGCAGTCTTGAACGAGAAGATTCAAACAACTTAATCTGTTCAACGGTCAACACAGACTCAATCTTTTTGTTTGGAGCCTGCACTTTCTGTTGCCTGGCTTTCATCTTTTTCTGAGCCTTCTTGTACCTGGAAATTTCTTTTTTGGCTTGCTTCTCTTTAATTGAAGTAATCTTCTTCACCTGATCGGAAGTCAGATTCAATGCCTTTTGTAATTGATCAACTTCCTTCTTAATCCGTTCTTCCGGATTGACCATTCGGCCCGGCTGCATGCCTTGTTGCAGACCTCGCTGCATACCACGTTGCATACCTAGCGGCATTCCTTGTTGCATACCTCGCTGCATTCCCGGTTGCATGCCTCGTTGCATACCTTGCTGCATTCCCGGTTGCATGCCTCGTTGCATGCCTTGTTGCATGCCCGGTTGCATGTTCCTCGAGCCAAATCCCGGAGCAATTTCACCTCGCTGCAATCGGCTGATACCGGGCGCACCCATAGCACCACCTCGTTGCATACGATTAGTCCCCGGTACGGCAATAATAACTCCTTGAATGCGGCTTTCGCCACTAAATGGAGCCATTCTATTCAACCTCTGTGGCCTCTGTTGCATACGCCCAGTACTGTCACCCGGTTTCGCAATCTGCCTCGGACGGGTGATTGCCTGACCCTGCACCACCATTGCCAAAGCCAGCATACAGATGGTCATATAACTAACGACTTGCTTTTTCATTCCATTGATTATTAAACGGTTTCGAACTCTTATCATTTGTCCCTTTGATTGATATAGTACAGAATCGTTTAACGATCAAAACGCTAATAAACGTTATTTCTCGCCTCAACTACCTTTCAATCTTTTGAAACCAACAGAATCTTCAAGCCCTCCAGAAAGTCGCCCACTGATAGCGCCTTTATTTCAAAGAATAGCGTTTCAGGTTGCTTTGCATTGAGTATCTCAAGTTGGGCAGGGTCAACCTCCAATGATCAATCTTATCCACCAAAATGGAAGCAGCCAACTCCTTTTTACCGACAAATACACCCATCGCTACTATAAAAAAATTAACTTCGTGCATTCTCATACAAATAGAATGAAACATAAAACCCTATACGCATTCTGGTGCCTGCTGATACTCACTCGAATAACTGGTGCCTCGGCCAGTGAAGTAACCGATACCCTTCAGCAACGCCTCAACAACTACCACCTTGAAAAACCCTACATTGGACTGTACGTCCATTTGGACAAAAACACATACCTCGTTGGAGACACTATTTGGTTCAAGGCGTATGTCATGTCTACATTCACGAACGAAGTCCTGTATGTCCGAATGACAGACCAACACAAGGACATCGTACTGGAAAAACAATTTTCGATATACGACATCCGTTCTCACGGCGACCTTGTCATTCCCGAGGACTTGCCGGAAGGCAAGTATTACTTCTACGCCTATACCGACCGCATGATGAGCCTCAGTTCGGGGGAAGCCTTCGTACAACCGCTGACGGTAGGCAAAAACCAGCTCCACCGACTTGAAGCGGAGGCAGCCGTTGTTTCTCCCCGAAAAATTCACCGGGGAGATCCGGTAGAAATCAGCGTCAAGGTAAACGGCGTTGCCGGTAAAACACTCAAAGGCACCTATCGCCTAGTGAACGAAGGCATTGTTTTCAAGGAAGGACGCATTACTGTCAACAGCCAAGGATATGCCTTTATCCGGTTCAACTACCCCAACCTGCCCGATGACGAAAGCATGCATTGTGACATTCGCTTCGACAACGAAAAAGAATTTGCTGAATTATCGCTGAATCTAAGGCATGAAGGAAATACCCTACAACTGAAAGCCTATCCCGAAGGAGGTCACTTATTGGAAGGCGCTCCTGCCCGGGTTATCATCGAGACACAGGATGAGCACAACAATCCCCTCAAGGCAGTGATTGGCCTGTTGGAAAACGGGAAAGAAGTGTCCACAACCGAATCGGATACGTACGGACTGGGGGAACTCGCTTTTACACCCAAAAAAGACGCCCGATACCGACTTCGAGTATCGGAAAACGATACTACCTACCAAACAGATTTCCCCTGCACGATTGAAGCAGAGGGCTTTGCCCTGAGAACCCATAAAGACACTAAAACCATTAACACCGTTCTATACCACATAGGGAAAAGCGATTCAGCCACCCTGGTAGTCCGGTCATTCAACAAAATCGTTTGGAGTCAACCCTTCCAAGCCGGAAAAGGCGATTCAGTCACCCTAAGCTTACCGGTTGCCGACCTACCGGACGGGCTGCTCAACTTGGCCGTGTTCGACACCACCGGCTTACCCAAAACCGAACGACTCATCATCAACCCGAAGGGTGACAACTACCACATACGATTTACCGTTGAAAAAACACAGAAAAGTAGTGGCATTGAAGCGAAAGTCACGATACACGTCAGCGACAGGGAAGGCAAACCGGTTAAGGCCAACCTCTCCGTTTCCGTCGTCGAGAAGAGTTCGGTAAACTGGGCCGATTACCGGACCATCCAACAGGCAGAACGGTTCAAAAACCTGACTGTTCCCTTAACATACAACGAAAACGACAAACAGGTAGACAGGTGGTTGATGAGCAAAAACCTGGCGAGATACGACTGGGCACATGTGCTACGGTACAAGCCAACGGGCACAATCCGAATGCTGAACAATCCGGCAGGTATTACCGGCAGAATCCAGATGAAAGAAAACAAGCCCTTGAAAAACGACGTACTTTGCGTGGAAGCCACCACCATTCCCGACCTTGGCAATGTTTCCGATTTGGTCAAATCAATCAGTGGTACCACCAACGCAGCCAATGGCAATGCCGTGAACCTTGCCCGAATAGCAGTCAATATCATTGATGACCTTCAACTCATCAAACCCTCCGAAAACGGGTACTTTTCCATCCTGCCTTCCTCGTTGAACGTTAGCAGGAATCAGACCAAAATTCTTAAACTAAGAAATTCCTATGAAGACGTAAAAACCATCGAATTGACCGACTATCCAAGCGACTTCGATACGATGGTCCGCTCGGGAAACCGATTGGATTTTCCTGTTCCCTTCAATACCGTCACCAAGTACGTGCCTTCGGTCGAAAAAACACTGAATAAATCCATCCAATTGAAGGAAGTGTCGGTTGAAGCGAGAGGAAAGGGACATACCGATAACAACATGGGTAAAAAGGAAGACTACGTTTGCAGCGAATACAATGTATTCAACTGCCCCAACCACAGAGTGGGTGGTAAAAAACCCGAGGTCGGGACGGTGTATTCTTCGGGAGAAAGGGGCACCCCCTTCCTGTACAACGGTGTGGGCAAACGCTTTTCACCGGCTCCCGAAGGCACAGTTGCCGGCACCCGCGTGTACTGGCCCATCACCAACATCAGCTCTCCAAACACCTTTTATCAACCTCAAATCACCGATACTACCTTCTTAAAAACCGATATCCGAAACACCGTGTTCTGGTCTCCCAACCTGTACACCGATGAATCGGGCGACAATCGTTTCGGTTTTTGCACGTCCAACCGCAAAAGCGCCTTCACCATCATCGTCCAAGGCATCGACTCCAAAACCCGTCAAGCCATTTTCGGGCGGTATGAGTTCAGTTTATAAAATGGTGTAAAAAACACAATACATCATATTATAACTATAATATGCTATATTTGCATAATATATGGTATATTGTTGATATGACAAAGAACACGATGGGCACAAAACTGCCCAGAAAGCTGGAACAGAAAATGCAGATCGTAGGCGAACAAATCAAATTGGCACGCCTACGACGCAACCTAAGTGTGGCACAAGTGGCCGAGCGGGCCACCTGCTCTCCGCTTACCGTTTCACGCATTGAAAAAGGCATCCCGACGGTAGCCATAGGTATTTACCTGCGTGTACTCTATGCCCTACAATTGGACGATGACATACTTTGGTTGGCAAAAGAAGACACCCTAGGCAAAACCTTGCAGGATTTGAATTTGAAGCAACGCGAACGGGCTTCGAAAACGACTAACGTATGAAAACGTTGCTGGTGTACGCCGACTTTGATTGGCTGAAAGAAACCACGTTGCTGGGAGAACTTAGTTACGAATCACTTCGTGGTTCGGACAGCTATGGTTTTACCTTCCATGAAGATTGGTTGAAGAAACACGGCAATTTATTCCTGAGTGATGACGTGAACAATTATCCGGGAAAACAATATACACAGCCGGTCAACGATATTTTCGGATGTTTCTCGGATGCCCTGCCCGACCGTTGGGGGCGCACCTTACTCAACCGCAGGGAGCAACTGCTGGCAACAGAAGAAAAACGCCCCATACGTCGCTTGACCTCGTTCGATTACCTGTTGGGTATTGATGATTTTTCACGCATGGGTGGTTTTCGATTTAAAACAAGCCTCGATAACGATTTCATCAACACAAGCAACGTATTACGCACCCCACCCCTCGCTGATATACGTGAGTTGATTTACGCCAGCAATGAAATTGAAAACAGCGAAGCCAACAACCAACTATCAGACCTAAAATGGCTGGAACAGTTGATTCAACCGGGAACTTCACTGGGTGGTTCACGTCCAAAAGCCAGCGTGATAGATACGGACAATCGGCTGTCTATGGCAAAGTTTCCTTCCCGAAACGACGAGTACGATATGGGGCTTTGGGAGCATTTCAGCCATCAGCTTGCCAAAGCAGCCGGCATCCATGCGGCATCCACGCGCGTCCTTTCCACGAACGACCCCTACCACACTTTACTATCCCGTCGTTTTGATCGAACAGAAGCAGGCAAGCGCATTCACGTTGCTTCTGCCATGACTTTATTGGGACTTTCTGACGGAGACAATGCAAGCACAGGTCACGGCTATCTGGATATTGTGGACTTCATCCTACAGGGTTGCACCGATGTGGAAACCAACCTGCGGGAACTTTACCGCCGGGTAGCATTCAATATCTGCATCGGCAACACAGATGACCACTTCCGCAATCACAGCTTCCTGCTTACAGCTAAAGGCTGGACGCTTTCACCCGCCTACGACATGAATCCGACACTGAACGACCATCAAAGTCTGCTCATTTCGCCAACTTCCAACAAAGCCGACTTAACCCTACTTCAAGATGCCTGCGAGTCTTACCTGTTGAACAAAAACGTGGCAACAACCATCATTTCAGAAGTAATCACAACGGTGAAAGCATGGGAACCGCTGGCCATCCGGTCTGGTATCACCAAACGGGATAGGGATTATCTAAAGAAGCATTTTAAGGTTGCCTGAGGCTATTATTTATTCAGCCAATGCTTGTTTGCTATTTTTGATTTCCTGAATCCATTTGATTCCAGAAACTAAATCAAAAAAGTCAGTGTCCAATACATTTCCATCGGGGTCGATGAACACATAATGTGGCACACCATTGAATCGAAACAGTTGCATCATGTAATTGAAATCGTCGTTTGAAATCATATAGGAATGTTTCAAACCTTGTTCCTTTACATAGTTGTCATACACTTTCTTGTCAGGCGACCAGTCTTTACACGTAATGAAAACAAAGTCAAAATCAGGGTTGTTGGCGTATTGTTCGCGTATTTCCTTTTGCCCATTGATCGCACTTCGACAGGGGCCACAGCTGACGCCCCAAAAATCAACGAATACGTATTTACCCTTGTGTCGTGCCATCAACTTTTTGAAGATGTCCGCATCAACACCGTTCGGCAATGAACGGGGCGACCATTTGGGTTGCTTGGCGGTGCTTCCCGGTACTGACAGCCCTCCATCTGTGAATTTATCGGTCACACTTTCTTTTCCAAAGCGACTGGTCAGAATTCTGAATCCTTCCTGCTTCAGGAATGGATGTTTGATACCTTCTTGTAGCTTATAAAAATAATCATACGCCTCACTTTTCTGCCTGCCTTCTAATTCAAAGGATAGTGCCCTGATTTTAGTCACTTCGTAACAAAAATTGTTGGATAATTTGAAGTCTGATTTCAACAGAGAATCTTTGCGTTCCCATGTTTTTAGATGTCTTTCTGTCCAAGACAATGATACCGTTGTATCATTAGATATCCTATCAATCTTATTTGCTTTTAAAATAACAGGACACCACTCAAAACGGTTGATAAACATGGAGAAATTACCTGAAATAATACAACTGGGATCATTTAAAGGCACCTGTTGTAGCATTGTGTAAAAACTTTTGGGAAGCTTTACCTCGGCTTTATCCTTAGATTCGGCATAATCCAACAAATAAAAACTATTAGCAATCAAAGCATCATTTTGTTGAATCTCGATGGTCTTCTTCAAGTACTTACCCGAGGCCACTGCTTCTTTCACACTGGCTTTGTTTTCAACCAGTATGCTATCAATAGCGGCCAGGTATGCCTGAGGCGAGTAGCTATCTATTATCCAATAATGACGGTATCCCAATATTTTTAATTTAAACGTTTTCAATTCATAGTTCAATCGAGCCAATGCCCCCTGAAGCAACAACACTTGATTGGCGTCTTTGACATCCTGAAAACAATTGGTTCGAACACAATCCTTCCAATCAAAACTCATCGCCAACGTTTGTCCCGGTTCCAAATACAACTCCATAGATTCTTTGCCAAAGGAGATGGTGATCATACTTGGATTAGTCATTGGAATGGCACAAATGAACCTACCCATTGAATCAATTTTCGAGACAAGGGGTCGCTTTTCATTGGTCAGATTGTTGGTCGCATCCAGTGTAACGGTAGCAAAGCCCAAACCCGCATGATACCCGGCAATGTAGCCCACCACCCTGGCAGAATCTTGTGTAAAAAACGCTTCCTTGGTCAACAAGGTTTTTCGTTTTGCCTTGCGCAATTCATTGTCCATCCAGGTTGCAACAGGCGCAGGAACCTTGACCGATGATTGGGTTACAGAGGTGTTGGTGTTTTCAGCCTTTGCGGCAGTTTTACTGTTGGCTGCCAGCATCGGGAATGAAAGAAAGAGGACCAGCAGCAGCGTCAGGGTTATGCGGTTCTTCATATATATTTATTTTTTCTCCAACCATCCATTTAAAAAATCCACCGTTGTTTCCATCTGGCTGGGACGTGGTGGTTTGGTATCTACTACGTTTCCGCTTCTATCCACAATCATATACGTGGGAAAGGAGTTGATGCCAAACCGTTGTTCAATCATCGCTTGTTGTTCGGCAGGCAGGCGGTAGTGCACCACATTCTCGCCCGTCAGTGAATAGCTCTTGATTACGTTCTTCCAACTTTCCTCCGGTGAATTGTTGGCCAAATACATAAAGATGACATCCTTGCCCACAAATTGCTTTTTCAAACCAGCCACATATTCCATTTCCTTTTTGCAGGGACCACACCACGTACCCCAGAAATCAACGTAAATGATTTTCCCCTTGTAAGGACGAATCAGTTCCACCCACAACGAATCCGCACTTTTGGCGTAACTCAAATGGTCCGTGTTTTTCAAGCTTTCAGCATGCTCCAAGCTCCGCCCGGATAATTCGGTATAAAACGTTTGAGCCTCGAGTACTTTTTTCCTGAATGCCGGAGATTCCACGTGCACCAATAGACTGTCGAGCAATGTTGAATCCATGGGAGACCTGTCATCGTTCAATTTCCTGTAAAGCACGGTTGCCACATACACATTTCGGATGTATTTATCGTTAATCTCGGTTTCCAGGGTTTCAATCTCTCTCTTACTACGTGCATTCGACGCCATCCTGGACATTTCGGTTGAAATAGCTTCCTGGTATTGAACGTTCGTTATGTTGTTCATTCTTTCGATCTGTTTTTGTGTCAGATTCCCAGCCATCTTTTTAGCCTGAGCGGTATCTCCTTTTATTATCAGCCCCAATAAAACAGTATAGGTTTCCACGACTTGACCATCGGATGCATCCAGTTTAATCGTTTCAGCTTTTATCAGGGAAAGCAAGGCATCAAGTGAATTGATGGAATAATTTCCTTTTAATTCCGTGTAATAGCCCACATAATCCCGAATAAACCGAAAGAAATCCCGGTTCAGTGTCATGGGATGCACCGGATTTGTAAGCATCGTGTTTTTCACAAAATCTATGTATTCATCCGGAAATCGCTCTTGTGCATTCCTATCCAAACTAAAACGCTGTTGCATGAGATCGGCTGCGACTGCATATTTTACGTAGTTGTTCAGAAAATAGCGGAATTTAGTGGAAGGGGCTGGCATTTGGTTCAGAATGCGGTTGATGTAGTCTTTTTTCTTAGAAAACAACTGTTGTTGAGAGCTCAGCACACTGAGTGGTTTTTGACCTGAAACCCGTTGTTCACTTGGGATTTCCCAAAAGTCCATCGTTGCCAATTCATTTTGGAAGCGGGCATTCTTTCCCATAAACAACGTTTGCTTCGTTGTTGCATCGCAAAACATAACATAGTGTTCACTGGGCTCCAATACATTCATTTGACGCACGTCCGTCTTCCAATCCATAAAAGCCATGGAGCTGTTGTAAAGGGGAACTTTCATCTCAAAGCGACCCGCATCATCCACAGTGGCATAATAGGATACCTCGTCGTCGGTAATCGGATCGAGTATGGTTACTTCAAACGGATTATTTGGAGTTCTGTTGCGTACGTATCCGGCAATGAAGGCGGTATCAATCCGAGCATAATGTGTATCGACAAAAGAAGTCGTATCGCTCGTTTTGTAATTCGGAAGCGTGCGTCCGGCCAACCGATACGCAACCGCTTTTTCCTTGTTGATAACAACCTTCATTGAGCTGTCTTTAATCTGTTGGAATGACAGTTGAAGCAACTCTTTGCCGTTCTGCAACGTGGCCGTTCCTTTGTTTTTCGTGATAGTCAGCGTTTTATAATCCCAGAACTTACCATCATAAATGGCGAACGTCTCAAAGAAACCAAACACCCACGCATTACGTTGAGGTTCATACCAATTGCCAAAAATGGGGAACGTTTTTCCGGCTTCCAATTTTTTGTAAATGGTCGATTTGCCATAATAAGTGACCTTCAACGAATGATCCTCCAATTCGGCCAACGTAATCAAACGATGATTCCCCTCGTTTTCAATGATGGCACGGTATTCATGACGCTTATCTTCTCCCAACCAACGAATGTTCCAGCGTTTGCCATCATAGAGCAATTTGCCTTTCTTCAAAGCAAAGGGTTCACGGGTATTGGCATTGGCAAACAGTTTTTCGGATATCACCTTCGAATAATCAGCCACGGACAAGTAGTTCAATGCCGGATCTCGGTCAAAATGCTTACATAAACTCGTGTGATGCAGTTCTGCGAATACAAACTTCGCGCTGTCTTTCGCCAACAGATCAACCGTTATGGTTAGGCGCCGACTATTATCACGGGTTAAGAAAAGGGTATATTGATTGCCCGATTGACGCATACTGTCAGTCGTAAATAAATCGAAATTAATCTCTACATAGTTGTTTCCCACGTTCATTCCAGACCATTTTTCACTGCGGTCATCGATTGGTAACTGCCAGAAGCCGTGCAGTTCGGCGGGAATTTGAGTGGTGGCAGCTGCCGTTCCGGCTTTAAGCAAAAGCAGCAGGAGAATAATACGGAATACGTTTTTCAAGGTGTGCGATTTTTAGTGGGTGGGATAAATGAATTTCCCAGATACACTCAATGAAACACTACCAATTGAGTATCCAAGAAAATAACGCTACACCATCTGCCTCACTTAAAATATGTTGGATTTTTTCTTTGGTAGCTGCAAAATAGATGATAGTTGAATATGAGCTACTGTTATTCATCTCGTTAAAAACGATCAATGTGCTATCCGGATTGATATAATAAGAATCTACATAGTCGGAATATGTAAATGACTTCATTAAGTTGTAACGAGTATTCAAATGATTTTCCAACATGCCATTTTTAACATATCCATAAGTGAATAACAACTTATCTTCCTTTGATAAATAATACTCCCAATATCACTAGTGTCCGGTTAAAACTACCAGATAGTCAGCTGGTTAGAAATTTCCTGACATGTTAAATTGTAATTCGTATTTGTAAATAGCTCATTTATAGGCATTTTCTCAAACAAGGTCAAGCTGAAAA
>Ga0302288_1000613_pt1 | contig 27287 bp, 28 predicted proteins | sample III_Fen_N1_1_FD_194549 | JGI IMG/M metagenome (GOLD analysis project Ga0302288, IMG submission 194549) | Peat permafrost microbial communities from Stordalen Mire near Abisko, Sweden - III_Fen_N1_1 | ecosystem: Environmental > Terrestrial > Soil > Wetlands > Permafrost | place: Sweden: Abisko...
CGGGAATCCTCTATATCGCACTAGTCATCTATTAATTTTAAATTATTATTTTAAAACACAAAGCAATGAACACAACACAATTTATAATATTAGCAGCAGGAAAAGGAAAAAGAATGGAGTCAGACGATCCTAAAGCTCTTGCTATGCTTCAAGGTAAGCCATTTTTGGGTCATATTCTAGATACTCTTAAACATTTAGATTTATCTATAAAACCAGTTATTGTTGTTGGTCATAAAAAAGAAAGAATTTTTGAGATATTTGGTGAGGATCATAATTATGCTCATCAATTAGAACAATTAGGAACTGGACATGCTGTTTTATCTGCTAAAGAAAAAACTCATCCTGACCATAAAACAATTTTTGTAATATCAACAGATCAACCATTAATTTCTAAAGAAACGATAGAAAAAATTATTGAAGCGCACAATAAAAGTAACTCTGTTATAACATTAGGAACTGTTATTTTACCAGATTTTAAAGATTGGAGATCAGGAGCATATAATTTTGGTAGAATAATTAGAAACGAAGAAGGTAAAGTTATTAAAATAGTAGAATATAAAGATGCAACTTCAAAAGAAAAAGAGATTAAAGAAGTAAATCCTGCTATATATGCTTTTGATTCAGAATGGTTATGGAATAATATTGATAAATTAAAAAATATAAATGCTCAGGGTGAATATTATCTTACTGATTTAATTAAGTTAGCTCAAGATGAAGGGAAAAAAATAGAGGCAGTTCCAGTTTCAAATATGATGGAAATTTTTCAACCTAATTCAAGAGTTGAACTCGATATACTTGAAGGCATTTTAGCTAATCAGAGTTTGTAAAGAAACATAAAAAAGCATTAGATTAATAATCTAATGCTTTTTTATGTTTACAAATATTTAATATTATGTTAATTTAAAATTAAATATTTGTGATGTTAAACTTTCTTTAAAATAAACAAAAATGGAAAAAATTTTATTTATTTTGGTTGCTTTATTACTTGTAACCATTACAGAGACAAATGGATTTATTATATCTATGGGTATACATGCATCGGATTTGAGTTTCTGGGATTTAATAATTCTTGGGTCAATTCAATTTATTGTGATGCTTTTTATTCAAAAAGTAGTTTATAAAAGCAATAAATCAAGAGATAATAAAATAGCTATAATTTATGCTGCTGTGGTTATTAGTTTTATAATATTACTATTTTTAATGATGATTACATTAAATTTGTTAATATGTTATATTACCGCAACATTATTTATTATATTATTTTCAATGTCTCTAGTTTTATTTTTTGATTCAAATAAAATACAATCTGATAAAATTATATTTATTGTTTTAGATTGTATTTTTCTAGTAATTTTTTCTGTCACAGTATTAGAATTACATTTTGAATTATTGATTGCTAATACAATTGGTACTATTTTTGGATTATTTTCTTATTATTTTTGGAAATGGCTATCTAATATTATAAGAAAAATAAAAACTGAAGTTTAATAAAGAAATTATTAAAAAATCGTCTTAACTATAATATAGTTAAGACGATTTCTTGTTTATAGTATTTATTTATTTTTCTGTATCCAAATATAAGCGTCTTCAACAGCTTTTACTGCATCACCTGCTGCAATGCTATTTTGATGATATTTACCGTTTGTACAGTCACCAGCGGCCCAAATACCAGCTTCTGTGGACATTTGTGTTGATGGGTCGACTATAATTTTATTAAAATCATCTATTTTAACAACTCCTTTTATAAATTCAGTATTTGGAATTTGTCCAATCTCTACAAATATCCCTGTTGTAGGTATTGTATGTTCTTCATTTGTTATTTTATCTTTATAAGTTAGTGACGATACAAATGTCTCACCATCAACTTTTAATATTTCAGCATTTTTTATAACTTTAAATTTAGGATTTTCAAATACTTTTTTAATAGTTATTTCATCTGCTCTAAAATCATCACTTCTATGTACCATAGTTACACTTTTACAATAAGCAAGAAGTTGAGCCGCTGATTCAAATCCAGCATTTCCTCCACCAACAACTACTACGTCTTGATCTGCAAAAATTGGACCGTCACATGATGCACAATAAGTAATACCTTTATATTCATACTTATCTGCATTTATAGCTTCTAACTTGCGTCTTCCACTTCCAGTAGCAACAAGTAGTGCTTTTGATGTAAAAGTTTTACCAGATTCTGTTTTAATTGTTATTATATTATTTTCTTTTTTTATTTCTGTCGCTTTTTCATTTTCAATAATATCTAAAAATGGTCCTTTGTAATAAAGAATGTGTTGTTTAAAATTTTCAGCTAATTGAGCTCCACTGATTTCAGTTGATCCAGTCCAATTGTAGATTATATCTGACACTTTTGATTGACCACCAAATTCGCTTAAAATAATAGCAGTTTTTAATTGTTTACGAGCCGCATATACAGTTGCTGCTGTACCTGCTGGTCCAGCACCTAAAATGATTAAATCATACATAAAGATTAGTAACTAGGAGCTAGAAAATAGCAACTAGATAATTAATTAAATAAAAGAAAATCATGAAATTAATTTCATGATTTTCTTATTATAGCATATTTAATAGTTACTAGTAATTAAACAACATAATTACTTTTTTCTACGTAGAAAGGCTGGAACTGTACTCCAATCATCTGTATCATCTATAAACAAATCATCATCTATTTTATCGTTTTTCTTTAAATATTCTGATGTATTTTTTACAGTTTCTTTACTTACTTCTTGATTTATATCTTCTTTTGTTGAGTTTGATATAGTTTTTTCAAGTAGTTTTGATTGTTGTCCAACTTGGAATAGAGAATGTTTAGGCATATCAGTAGGGAAGCCAGTTGCAATAACAGTAACTTTGATTTCACCCTTTTTAAGCTTTTCATCTCTAATTGTTCCAAATATTACCTTAGCTTCTTTGTCTATAGACTCAGTAATAATTTTAGCCGTTTCTCCAATTTCGTGGATAGTTAGATCATCTCCTCCAGCTATAGCAAATAGAACTCCTTTTGCTCCTGAAATAGATAAATCAAGAAGGGGGGAATTGATTGCAGATAATGCTGCCTTTTCCGCACGACCTTCTCCTGCTGCAATACCTACTCCCATTAATGCACTTCCAGCATCTGACATAACTGCTCTGATATCAGCGAAGTCTACATTTATCATTCCTGGAGTTGTGATTAATTCAGAGATACCTTCAACTGCTTGTTTAAGTACTTCATCACACATTGAGAATGCTTCTCTGAAACCTACATCTTTTCCAGATATTACAATAAGTCTATCGTTTGGAATTATTAAAATTGCATCAACTTCTTTTTCAAGTAAAGCTAATCCTTCTTCTGCCAATCTCATTCGTTGGTTACCTTCAAAAGAAAATGGTTTAGTTACAACTGCAACAGTAAGTATTCCTTGTTCTTTAGCTGCTTGAGCAACTATTGGAGCTGCTCCTGTTCCTGTTCCACCACCCATACCACAAGCAATGAAAACCATATCAGCACCTTTTATAACATCTTGTATTTCCGCTTTTGTTTCTTCTGCAGCACGTTTACCGATTTCTGGATTCATTCCTGCTCCAAGTCCTTTTGTAAGATTTTTTCCTAGGTGAACTTTTTTTTCTGCAAGAGAATTATGTAAATCTTGAGTATCAGTATTCATAACGATGAATTCAACTCCTCGAACTTTTGAGTTGATCATATGGTTAAGAGCATTTTTTCCTGACCCCCCGATTCCTATAACCTTAATTCTAGCAAATGATTCTATATCTGGATTTATCTTAGGCATATAAATTTATTATTTAAATACTAAATACTAATTATTAACGTAAGTCGTTGTCCGACCAAAGGCAACAGATTGATATCTACTATAGTATCAATTTAATCGTAAAAAGCAAATACATTGACAAATGTTATTTGTATTGAATTATAAACAATTTAAGACTTATTTTTAAGGTAATAGTTGAGAAAGTAAAGATTTAAAAAATCCTCTGATTTGTTTTAAACTATCTCCCATTGAAGAATTACTAACCGATGAACCATTAGTAGAAGTTAAAGCTAGTCCCAAGGCTGTATACCAAGAAGCATCTCGAACTTTATATTTACTTTGTATTGTTTCATCAACAGGACCTACTTTTGCTGGAAGTTTTAATTGTGTACGCGCAATTTCTTCAATTTTATTTATATGAGCACCGCCACCAGTAATAATAACTCCTGCAGGAAGTAATTCACTTCTACGTAAACGTTTTAGGTGATTTCCAACTAATTCAAAAATATCACTTAAACGGGCTTCAATAATTTCATCAACTTTTTTCTTTGGATAATCTCCACCGAGTACACTTCCAATTTTTACACTTTCTGCTTCTTCAAGTGCAATTTTAAATCCTAAGGCTACATCTTTTGTAATATCCATACTACCAATAGAAAATACTTGAAGAGATATTAAAAGATTATTTTCAAAACAAGCAATCGATACTGTTTCAGCTCCAATATCAATAAGAGCACATCCAGCAGCTTTTTGTTTTGTTCCCAATAAAACATTTGAACTTGCGATAGGTGCGGCGATAACATCTAGAACCTCAATTTTTGCAAGCGCAAATACTGTCATTAGATCTTCAATATTTTGCTTAAGACAAATAACAAAAAGTGTTTTAACTTCAAGTTTTATACCTCTCATTCCTTCAGGACGTCCATAAATGTCTTTTCCGTCTAGTTTATATCCAACAGGAATTACATGAATAATTTTTTTATTTATAATATCTAAATTTTCTTCACTATCTGCTAATGCTTTTGAAATATCTAGATTTGTTATTTCTTGATCAGCACGAGAAATAATAACAGAGCCACTAGATACAGCAGAACTTAAACTAATACCTCCGACAGAAACATAAGCAGAACGAATTTTAAAACCAATTGTATTTTCAGCTTGATCAATAGCTTTTTTGAGACTTTCTAATACACGATCAATATTTGTTATATAACCTAATCTCATTCCTTCTGTTTGCGATTGTCCAACAGCAATAATGTGAGGATCTTTATTTTCTTTATTGTAACCTAAAACAACAACACGAGTAGTGTGTGTACCTATATCAATTCCTACACTAATTTTATTTTTTAAAAGCATGAATTATAAATAAAAGATTAACTAAATATTTTAAGAAATTTTTTTTCTTGTCTCTCCATTGTACTACTATGTTCGTATCCTTTCAAATGTAATAATCCGTGTATAAACAAATACTTTAAAAATTGAGGATAAGTCATATCAAAAAGAGGTGCATCATGTTTAACTTTTATTAAATCAAATGTTATTTCACCTGAAGTTTTAGAAAGTGGAAAAGATAAAATATTTGTAGTAGTATCTATACCTCTGTATGTAAAATTTATTTTTCTTTGAGCAACTGATGAAATAAAACTTGCTCCGAACTCATATTTTTCACCTAAAATAGCATTCTTAATAGAAACAAAAGGCAAGTTAGGTAACTTGTTTTTTGTTTTATTTGTAATTGTGCAAAATTCTGTGTTTAACATTTAATTTTAACAACTTTAATATTATATTTTTTAAAATGTCCAACCTCCATAATCTGGGTGTTGGACATTTTAATTTAGAAATCTTTTAACGGCGTCCTTTTTTTGGAGCAGCTACTGCTTTACCAAGTTTTAAAAGTTTCTCTTGGTTTTTTCTTCGAGCTAAACGCTTCAAGGTAGCAGCTTTAATTTTTACTTTAGATTCTGCTCTCTCATTATAACGCTTACTTTTTACTTTTTGAATAATACCTGTCTCTTGAACCTTACGGCTAAATCGACGAATAAGATTCATATTACTCTCGTTTGTATTTTTCTTTACTTCTATTACGGTTATCATAGTGCAAACATAATATCATATATTTTTACATGAAGCAAGAAAAGATTATTTTGCGGGTGTCCGACGTCCGCAAAATAAAAATCCTTATTAAATAAGGATTTTTATTTTGTATATTTACAATTCTGCGGGTACCCGACCACTATAGGATTAAAGCAAATCGTCTGGATCTACATTTATAGAAAAAGATGGTGGTAGTTTAGATAAGCTTTCTAATAAATGCTCATTTATTATCTTTGTTTTATTTATTGGTAGTGGCCATAAATCAGGATCAACTTTTATTACAGTATTTGTAATATATTGACCTTTTATTTTACTTATAAAGGCACTAAATATTTGTGGATCATATTTTTCCAATGTGTCATTTATAAATGAGCGAGCCTTTTCTGTTTCGCTTGGAGTTCCTGTAAAAGTTATTTTTATTAAACGTTTAAACGGCGGATAACCAAATAATTTTCTATCTTTTAAATCTTCACGGTATAAAGGTAAAACATTACCACTTAAAACATGCTGTAATATTTGATTATCTTCTATTCGTGTCTGAATAATAAGATTACGAATTGTTGTATATTGTAATTTTTCAATTATGTGTAATATTTTTTGTGTAATATTAAAAGAAGGAATAGATAAAAGTCCATCTAGTGATATTATTGCGCTGTGTGTAACTTGTGTATGTAAATACGAAAATGCCATTTCTGTTCCTATTAAAATACTTCCTGGTGTTTTATAAAATTGTGCAGTTGCAAAACGAGCTTCTTTATCTGTTGTTGTAGTTTCTTTGTCTATTTGAATAATATGAGCTTTAGGAAATAAACTTTTTACTTCCTCATAAACTCTATCAGTTCCAATTCCAAGAGGAACAAGATTCCAACTACTACATTTTACACACCTTGTTTCTGTCGCTTCTTTACGTCCGCATTTATTACACATAAATATTCGTGAATTTGCTTGCTTGTCTATATTATTTTTTTTAGATCCATAAAGAACTATTGGAGTAGAACAAGAAGGACATAATAATGTATATCCACAATCGTGACAAACAGTAACAGGAGCTAATCCTTTTCTTATAGAAAAAAGAAATACTGATTCATCGTGAGCTTGTGCATACTCTATCATTTGTTTTGTTTTATCTGATAAAACAGTAAATTTCTTAAGACCCTTATTGTCTACTTCTTCTTTCATATCAACTATTAATTGTCTTTCTGCCTGAGGAAGTCTAAAAAGAGGTGAGGCTATTTCACCTAAATCACCTTGTTCGTTTCTGTATAAAGTTTCCGGACGAAGAATGGTATCGCCAAAGATTAATTTTATTTTTTCAATTGAAGACAAAATTTCAACGAAACTTCTAATATCTATATATGGTCTACTATATTGTTTATAAGTATCAGAACTTTCATGTTCCAAAATAATTGTTTTAATATCATGACGTGGAATAGAAAGAAACATCCCTGTCCCTATAATTATAACTGGATGAGGTTCAGTTATCACATCGTTATACATATTTATTAGTGTTTTTTTATTTATATCGCTATGAAATGCATAAACATAATGCTCTATTCCTTTTGTTAAAGCATCTTTAAATAACTCAATATCATAACGGGTAGGTACGCAAACAAAGACTGATTGTTTTTTAGCAAAAGCTTCACGTATTAATGTTCTGTAAAAAGCGAGACGATCTGGTGTTAGAGCTTGAAATATCAATTTTTCCTGTTTAATTTTTTCAATATTTTCAGAAGAATTTATTTCATCACTAACTATTGGTGTTTTTAAATCTTGAATATTTTCCAAGAAAACAGTTGGTAAAAGAGATTTTATAATAGAACCAGTATTACTAATTGTATAATCTTTTATTTTTTCACATGCAGAAAAAAAAGTGCTATTAAAAGGGGATTGCCCTTTTATCTCAATAATTTTTTTTAATTGATAATCTTTACCTTTTAGTTCTGATTTTAAATCTATAGCATTTTCTATATTTATAACTATTGCATCAATATTTTTTTTTCGTAGAGGCACAGTTACAATACTTCCTAACGGAATATTAGTTGCAGAAAAATAAGTAAGATTATCTTTCTGAAAACCTTTTTGTATTGGTATAACTGTAGCAATATACATATGTTTTAATATTAACATATATGGTTGTTTTTAAGAATATATACTGTTGACAATATTAATAGCAAATTGTAAAGTAAGTAAAAATCCGTTTCATTCACCTAAAATTAAATAATTTATGGAAACAAATTTAAGTATCGAAGAAAGAAAAAAACTTCTTCTAAAAAAATTAGAGGAAATTGAAATTAAACAAATTTCCAAATCATCCTTCATTTTTCAGTGTTGGAATAAAAAATTCGTAACTGTAAATACGAAGTTAAGTAAAGAAGTTCATGGAATATTGCCTGGTGAATTTATTACTACATCTTGTTGGGACGATGCTTTAAATCTTTGTGTAGGATTAGCCGATAGTCCTGATTTTATCACTAAAGATCAACAAGTTCTTTACTTTCTTGTAGAAGGTAATAGTGGTCTGACAGGTTTTACTAGTATTACTGATGATAAAGGAACATGCCTAACTTCTTTTAAAGAATTAAAAGAACAAGTAAAAGCAGTTTTTGTATAAAACAAAACCCACTAAAGAATAGAAAATTATTCTTTAGTGGGTTTTCTATTGGTATTTAATTTATTAATTTTTATGCTATATAGATTAGTATATAGCAATGACATTCGGACAGTAAGCAAATTTTAAGTATTAACTCAATTTGCTTATGCTCCTCATTTATTGCTATAATCGACGAACATATGGCTATTTTTTCAAAAAAACTAGGAATTGATTTAGGAACAGCAAATACTCTTGTATTTCTTCCTGGTAAGGGGGTTGTTCTTAATGAACCATCTGTTGTTGCTGTTTCAGAACAGGACAATACTATCTTAGCTATTGGTATTGAAGCAAAAGACATGATAGGTAAGACCCCAGAGAGTATTATTGTATATCGTCCTATGAAAGATGGAGTTATTGCTGATTATAGAGTAACTGAAGCAATGCTTAGATATTTTATTTCAAAAACTCTTGGTAAATATAATCTATTTAAGCCAGATATCATGGTTTCTGTTCCAGCTGGTATTACTTCTACAGAACGTCGTGCTGTTGTTGAAGCAGCAGTTCGAGCTGGTGCTAAAAATGCTTATGTTGTTAAAGAACCAATATTAGCAGCAATTGGTGCAGGAATTCCTATTCGTGAATCAAAAGGTCACATGATAATGGATATTGGAGGAGGAACAACAGATATCGCAGTTATATCTCTAGGTGGTATTGTTGCTTCTACTTCTGTTAAATGTGCTGGTAATAAAATTGACCAAGCTATTGCTGATTATATTAAGAAAACTTTTAATTTAGCTATAGGTGATAAAACAGCCGAAGCGATTAAAATAAAAATTGGTGCCGCCATTCCTCTCGAAGAAGAATTAACTATAACTATTAAAGGACGTGATTTTATACAAGGTCTTCCAAGAACTGCTCAAATTTCAACTAATGAAATCGTTAGAGCTATAGATAAGGAACTAAGAACAATGATTAGTGCCATTAAAGATGTTCTTTCCGAAACTCCACCAGAATTAGCTTCTGATATTATCGATGACGGTATTATTATGACAGGAGGATCTTCACAACTTCGTAATCTAGCTGATCTTATTTATCGTCGTACAGGTGTTAAAGCTCGTGTTGCAGATGAACCACTATTGTGTGTAGTTAAAGGCACAGGAGAAGCATTAAACCATTTGGATACTTATAAAAAAACAATTCTTAGTAAGAGATAAAAAATAATGAAATTGAATACTAAAAAAACATTATTAAAAATTTTTCGTGTTTTCTTGTACCTATTCGCTCTAATTGGTTTTGTTTTTACGTGTGTATTTATAGGAATGCAATTGCACTTAACTGATGTTAAAGGGAGTATAGATTCTCGTAATTCTTTTTTTAATCAAATTAAAAATGTACAAATTCGTACCGAGATAGCTAAAAGTGAAAAATATAATTGGATTTCATCTCCCGAATGGGAAACTTTAAGAGATGCTTTAATAAAAGATCAAGGTGTTATATTACAAGTAAGTAATGAAACAGGAGTGCCAGCTCGTGTAATAGTTTCTAGTATAATCTCTGAACAATTTAGATTTTTTACTTCTAATCGTGAATCTTTTAAAAAATATTTTGAGCCATTAAAAATACTTGGTAATTATACTCAATTTTCTTATGGGATTTCCGGAATAAAAATGGAAACAGCAAAAATTATTGAGAAAAATTTAAAAGATACACAAAGTCCTTTTTATCTAGGAAAAGAATATGAGAATATTTTAGATTATAAAACTACAGATAATATTGATACAGATAGACTTTCTAGATTTACCGATAGTAAAGATCATTATTATTCATATTTATATACAGCACTATATCTTAAACAAATTATAAATCAATGGGGAAATTCCTTATATCCAATAGATAATAGACCTGAAGTTCTTGCTACTCTTTTTAATATTGGTTTTACAAAATCTATTCCTAAGGCAAATCCTGAAGTTGGTGGTTCAATTATAACTATAAATAATATAGATTATACATTTGGTGGTTTGGCTTATCAATTTTATTATTCAGGTGAACTTTCTGATGTTTTTCCACTTAGTGTACAATAGAAGGATATATGACAGATTTAAAAAATTTATTCCCAAAAGATTTATATCATAGTTATATAATAGAAAGTGACGAAAGTGATACAGTTTTTCATTTACGTAAATTTTTAGAAGAAAGAGGTGATATAGATATAAATAGCCCTGATGTTTTATGTCAGACTTACGATGCTTTTTCAATATCAGATAGTCCAATAATAAAAGAGTGGCATAGTGAAAGTGGAACATCGGTTAAAAAAAGAGTTTGTATAATAGGAGCAAAATTTATAAATCATGATGCAGAAAGAACTCTTTTAAAAATACTTGAAGAACCTGCCCTCAACACACATTTTTTTATTGTAATACCGAATGCTCTAATGCTTTTAGATACGATTCGTTCAAGAGCTCATGTTGTTAAAATTACGAATAGTGAAAATAATATACTTAAGAAAAGTGCCAAAGAATTTATTTTATTAAAGCCAAAAGAAAGAATAGATGTTGTGGCTCAAATGATTAAAGATAATGAAGACAGTATTGGTAGTGGAGCTTTGAGATATAATGCAATTGAACTTATAAATGGTCTTGAACAAATTTTTTATCAAAAATTCCAATCAAATAAAAATGATAAAAAAATACAATTTATTTTAGAGGAATTAAAAAATAGTAGGGAATATCTGAGTTTACCAGGATGCTCTCCAAAAATGATTTTAGAACATATCTCTCTTGTGATATAATAAGAATAATTAAAAATAAAGATAAAATATATGGCATATAACACGCAAAATTTTAAATTAGAATTAAAAAAAATTGAAGAATGGTTATCTAAGGAATATTCACAAGTTCACACTGGACGTGCTACTCCTATGGTCCTAGATAGTATAACTGTAGAAAGTTATGGTAATTATGTATCAATAAAGAACTTAGCTGGAGTAACTATCGAAGACCCAAAAACACTTCGTATTTCTCCTTGGGATAAGAATCAGGTTAAAGCAATAGAGAATGCTATTAGAGAAGCTGATCTTGGTTTATCTGTATTATCTGATAGTGATGGTGTACGTGTTATTTTTCCAATGTTAACTACAGAAAATAGAACTAAACTTGTAAAAATTCTAAAAGAAAAATTAGAAGAAGCTCGTATCAGTGTTCGTAAAATGCGTCAAGAAGAAATAGATAAATTAGATGATTTATCAGAAGATGATAAAAAACGAGGAAAAGAAGATATTCAAAAATGTGTGGATGAATCAAATACTAATCTAGAAGTCATTTTTAATAAAAAAGAAATCGAATTAATGAAATAAATAAAAGCCCTAAGTAATACTTAGGGCTTTTATTTATTTTTGACATACTACATAAAAAATTGTAAAGTGAATAAAAAATTCACTGAATATAAACCTTGGGTTTAAATAGCCCTTTAATAATTTAAATATATGGAGAAAAAAGATTATTTAAAAAAGCTTGATGAGTTTTTTAAAAATGCTCATCCTTCTTGGTTGTTCATTAAAGATACCGCCAACAAATTTATTGAGGAATATTGTAAAAATTCCAAGCTGGGAGTATATACTGTGAATGTATCAAATGAAGAAAAACGTCTTTATTTTGATAATAATCTTGTAGAAATTATCTTTGTTTTAAAGAAGACATTACAAGAAGCCGGTATTAAATGCAAAGAGAAAGTTTTGTTTAATTTTTCAGATTCTTTTATAAAAATAGAAACTGAAGTTGAATAAGGCTTAAACAAATCGTGATTAAAGCAGATTGATATTATCAATCTGCTTTTTTATTTCTACTAAAATCAAAATATGCTATTATATTCTGATGAGTATAATAATTTTTATAATAATTTTGTTTGTATTAGTTGTATCACATGAATTTGGGCATTTTATTGTTGCCAAAAAATCAGGCATGCGCGTAGATGAATTTTCTTTTGGTTTTCCACCAAAACTTTTTGGATTTAAAAAAGGAGAGACAACATATAATATTAATTTATTACCACTTGGAGGTTATGTAAAAATTTTCGGTGAAAATAATACTGAAGATGACAAAGAGGATAAAAGCAATAAAAGAAGTTTCAAAAATAAACCATTATGGTCACAAGCACTTGTTCTTTGTGCTGGTGTTACTATGAACTTTTTATTAGCATGGCTATTACTTTCTGTTGGTTTTATTACAGGTTTACCAAGTTCAGTAAGCCAAGCTCCAGAGGGTTCTGTTGTATTAAATCAAGCTCTTACTATTACAAGCGTAACTCCAAATAGTCCAGCTTTAAAGTCTGGATTAAAAGTTGGAGATAAAATATTATCATTAAAAACTATTAACGATATAACAGAAACTCCATCTGCTGATAGTGTTCGTTATTTTATAAAAAATCATGGTAATGAGAATATCACTGTAACTTATAATAGAGCTTCAGAAAAATTAGAAACAAACGTTGTTCCAGAAAATAGTACAGATGGATCACCAGTAATAGGTATCTCTATGGATGTTATAGGTAAATTACAATTACCAATACATCAAGCATTATGGGAAGGATTAAAATTATCTTCTAGTCTTTTTGTTTCGACTATATCTGGTTTCTATAATCTAATTCGTGACGGTGTTACTGGACATGGTAATCTAAGTGCTCTTTCTGGTCCTGTTGGAATAGTGGGTGTTGTCGGAGACGCTGCAAAATTTGGTTTTGTTTATCTATTATCTTTTACAGCACTTATCTCAATTAATCTTGCTGTGATTAATCTAATTCCATTTCCAGCCTTAGATGGGGGACAATTGCTTTTCTTATTAATTGAAAAAATTAAAGGTTCACGCATTAACCCAAAGGTTGCAAATATCGTAAATATGGTAGGTTTTGCTGTTCTAATGCTCTTAATGGTTATAATAACTTATCACGATATAATTAAATTACTTTAATCATTTACATTTTACTAAATTCGTGATATATTAAAAACATATTCGACTTAGTAATGTTGTATTTCTATGCAACATTGCTTTTATTTAAACCAATCATATTATGAAACCAACAGAAATTCGAAATATCGCCATAATCGCACACGTTGACCACGGAAAAACTACATTAACTGATCAGCTTATGAAGCAATGTGGAATGACTAGTGAAGGCGTTACTATGGATTCAAATGCTATTGAATTAGAGCGTGGTATTACTATATATTCTAAAAATACTTCAGTTAATTACAAAGGTACTAAAATAAATATTGTTGATACACCAGGACATGCCGATTTTGGTTCTGAAGTAGAACGCGTTCTAAGAGCTGTTGATTCAGTTTTACTGCTTGTAGATGCACAAGAAGGTCCTATGCCTCAAACACGTTTCGTTCTTAAAAAATCTCTTGAACTTGGACTAAACCCAATAGTAATCATAAATAAAATTGATAAACCAGCTGCTGATCCTACTCGTACTCATGATGAAGTATTTGAATTATTTATGGAACTTGGAGCGACAGACAAACAACTAGATTTCAAAACTATGTATGCAATCGGCCGTCAAGGTATTGCAAAAAATAAATTAGAAGATGAATCAAAAGATTTGACACCACTTCTTGATTTAATTCTTGCTGAAGTACCAGAAGCGTCAACTCTTAAAGATAGTCCTTTCCAAGCCCAAGTTTTCAATCTAGCCTATGATAATTTCTTAGGTCGTCTTGCTATTGCTCGTGTATATGCAGGATCAATAAAAACAGGTTCACAAATTATTGTTAAAGATTCAGGCGGTAGATCACGAACAACTCGTATAACTAAAATGTTTACATTTGAAGGTATAGTTCGAAAAGAAGTTGATGTATTGAATACTGGAGATATTGCGATAATTGCTGGAATATCAGATGTTTTTATTGGGGAAACTATTTGTGATAATATCAGTACATTAGCTTTACCATCTATTGATATTGATGAACCAACTATTTCTCTTAACTTTATAGTTAATGATTCTCCTTTTGCTGGACGTGAAGGTAAATTTGTTACATCAAGACAAATCCGTGAAAGACTTGAAAAAGAACTTGAAATAAATGTTGGGCTTAGAGTTAGTTTTGATAAACCAGACGATGAAGAAATCAAAGAGGGTTTTCTAGTTTATGGACGTGGCGAATTACATATTGCTGTTTTACTTGAAAATATGCGTCGTGAGGGATATGAACTTCAAGTTTCTCAACCACACGTTATTATTAAAACTGAAAATGGTAAAAAACTTGAACCTTATGAAGAAATAACTGTGGAAGTTAGGAATCAAGTTGCTGGAGCTGTTATTGAAAAATTAACAGCACGCCGAGGAATGATTACTAATATGCATGAAAAAGATGGAATTACTCGTATGTTAATTGAAATTCCTACAAGAGGAATACTCGGTTATCGTGGACAATTTGTTGTTGATACAAAAGGTGAAGGTATATTAGCTTCACGTTTTATAGGATTTAAAGAATATGCAGGAGAAATAAAGAAACGTGATGTAGGTTCTATGACCTCTATGGTTTCTGGAAAAGTTATAGCCTTTTCACTTTGGACACTTCAAGAAAGAGGAATACTTTATGTTGAACATGGAGATGAAGTATATGAAGGTATGGTAATTGGAAATGTTACAAAAGGGGATGAAATGAGTGTAAACCCAACAAAAAGTAAACAACTTTCAAACATGCGTTCCAGTGGAACAGATGAGGCTATTAATGTTAAGCCATCATATAAGTTATCAATAGAAAGAGGTCTTGAAATTATGGCAGAAGACGAATTCCTTGAAATTACACCTAAAAATATACGACTAAGAAAGAAATTACTAACTGAACAAGATAGATCAAAATATAAAACAGCAAGTAGCAAGCAATAGATTATGGCATTGTCTATATCATTTGACTTTATTTGAAAACAATGATATTGTAAAAATATACGAAATAATTATTATATTAATTTTTTAACTTAAATGGCAAACACTATAACTTTTAAACCAAAACAGGTCACAAAAAGAATCCTATCTAACTTACCTCCAAGAGCTTATGAAGTCATTGTGAATCGTTTTGGAATTACAGATGATACTACACACAAGACTCTCGAAGCTATAGGTGCCAAATACGGTATCACTCGTGAACGTGTTCGCCAAATAGAAAATTCCGCACTCGCACTTATCCGTAAATCTGAATCTTTCAAAAACGAGAAGGATGTTTTCGATGAATTAAAAAAACTAATGCATACTTTTGGAGCGGTTGTTTCAGAACAAGAATTTCTTGCTCATGTTTCAAAAGATAAACTTACTCAAAATAATATTCATTTATACTTAACTTTATGTGATGCTTTCAAAAAACATAAAGAGGATAATGATTTCAAAACACGTTGGAGTGTAGATCATGAAGTTGCTGAAAAGATTCATGTAGCATTAAAAAATTTATATGAGAATTTAGCTGACGATGAACTTATTCCAGAAACTGAATTTATTACAAGATTTCTTGGAGACTTAAAAGATTTATCTGAACAATATAAAACAGAAGAAGTTGCAAAGAGATGGTTATCTATTTCAAAAAAGATAGATAAAAATCCACTTGGAGAATGGGGTAAAGCTAATTCTTCTTCTATAAAAACTCGTGGTGTTAAAGATTATGCATTTCTTATGATGCGTAAACATGGTAGCCCTATGCATTTCCGTGAAGTAGCAAAAGCAGTAGCAAGTACTTTTGATAAAAAATGTCATACCGCAACTTGTCATAATGAGCTTATTAAAGATCCTAGATTTGTTTTAGTTGGCCGTGGTATATATGCATTATCTGAATGGGGGTACAAATCAGGAGTTGTTCGTGATGTTATAAAAGAACTTCTAAAGAAAAATGGTCCAATGTCAAAAGAAGATATTGTTGATCAAGTTATGAAAGAACGTTACCTAAAAAAGAATACAATTTTAGTTAATCTACAAAATTCAAAATATTTTAAGAAAAACAAAGGTGGTTTATATAGTGTTGTTTAATATATTATATAGTTTTCCACTACTCCTTAGGATTAAACCTAAGGAGTTTTCTTTTATTTATGATATAATTTAAGCGTTATAATTTTATTTATATGATCCAAGAATTTCTTAGTACACATAATATCAACTTAATACAAATAATTTTAGTTACGATTGGTTATTTAATGCCAATTCCGTTGGCTTTTTGGGCTTTAAATTTATGGCATCATTATCGTCAAGAAAATTTTATTATGGGGATCAAATGGGTTCTTCTTGAAATTCAAGTACCTCGTGATGTAATAAAAACCCCTGCAGCAATGGAATTAATTTTTTCTAACGCATTTTTTCATCAAAGTGCAAAAGGTTTTTGGGAACAATATATAATGGGAGCGCCATGGCTTTGGTTTTCTCTTGAGATAGTTTCTATCGATGGGAGAGTTCATTTTTTTGTTCGTACTCCTACACGTTTAAGAGATTTAGTTGAAACACAAATCTACGCACAATATCCACAAGCAAAAGTTGTCGAAGTAGATGATTATGCTTTTCATATACCGCAATATACAAAAGATGGTGATTGGAATGTATGGGGTTGTGAATTTAAAAAGGCAAAAGAAGATTTTCTTACTTTTAAAACATATAAAGATTTCGGAGATGAAATGAAAACGGGTATAAAAGAAGAATATAGAGTTGACCCAATTACTCCTACTATTGAATATCTTGGTTCTTTATCAAAAGGTCAACAGCTATGGACTCAGATAATAATAAGACAAAATAAAAAAACATATCATAGCCATAAGGCTGGAAAACATGTTGATTTTACGGTTGCTGCAAATGAATTTATTGATAAATTACTTGCTCCTTATACTCGTACCCAGAAAAATGATAATGTTGCTGGTACATTTGGAAAACAGGTAGGTATGCCGGAACAATTAAAACCAGTTATTAAATCAATTACTGATAGTATGGCTCAAATTCATTTTGATTGTGGTATACGCGTAATTGCTTTATCTAATAAAAAATATACAACAGACGATCAATTTAATAACCTAAGAAGAGATGTTCGTTTACTTTTCCGTCAATATTCTCAACCAAGTATAAACGAGCTTGTTCGTGTGAACGCAACTCAGTTTGATGCATTATGGTCTGATCCTACAGGTCTTGCTTTGAATAAAACTAAAAAAAGAATGCTTGATTTTTATCGTATGAGAATATTTTTTCATCCACCATTACAATATGCAATAGATTATCCTGCAGTTCTTTCTTTATTCTTTCCTTCCAATAAGCCAAATATTTTCGTTGTTTCTAGCCAAGAATTAGCAACAATCTTTCACTTTCCTGGTATGGTTTCAGAAACACCAAGCTTCAAACGTGTTGAAACAAAGATTGCAAAACCTCCATCCAATTTACCTATATAATTATGGATCCCGTTGATGAAACTACTGATATTATAAAAAATAAATTACCAAAAACAACAACATTGGTTTATTCATTGTTAATAATTTGTGGGGTATTTGTATTTATATCTCTTTTGTTATCGGCACCTATTGAAAATAAAGTAACAACTATACACATTTCTGAAGGACAATCTTTAAATTCTATAGTTAATGGATTAGAAACACAAAGAGTAGTTAAATCATCTTTTTTATTAAAAACTTTTATTGTTTTATTTAAATCAGATAGACAAATTACAAAGGGTGATTATCTTTTTGATAAAAATCAATCAGTTTTTAAAATTGCTTGGCAAATAGCAAGAGGTATTCATAATATTGCACCTATTAAAATTACTTTTAAAGAGGGAATTACCAATGAAGAAATTGCCATAATTCTAAGTGATAGATTACCAAATTTTAATAAAGATTTATTTTTATTAAACAAAGAAGTTAAACAGGGATATTTATTTCCAGATACATACTTCTTTTTCCCATTAACAACAACAGACGAAGTTATTGATGATTTATCTACTAATTTTAAGAAAAAAATTTCAATGTTAAATTCCGACATAATTTCTTCTGGTAAAAATTTATCTGATATAATAATAATGGCTTCTATTTTAGAAAAAGAAGCAAAAGGTAAAGATGACTCTTCTATAATTTCTGGAATTTTATGGAATAGAATAAACAAAGGAATGCTTCTTCAAGTTGACGCCGTGCCTTCTACTTATAAAACAAAAGGATTACCTGAAAGTCCTATAGATAACCCTGGAATTTCTACTATAAATGCAAGCATAAAACCAATTAACACTTCTTATCTTTTTTATCTACACGATAAAAATGGAGTGGCGCATTTCGCAAAAACATATCAAGAGCATAAACTTAATATTAATCGTTATCTTAAATAATATGATTTTAAAAACAACTAAACAAAAAGATTACGAATTAATAGATTCAGGTGAAGGTAAAAAATTAGAAAAATATGGGCCATATTTTTTAGTGCGCCCAGATCCAGAAGCTATTTGGTTGAAAAATCTTAGTGATGAAATATGGACGAAAGCAGAACTTAAATTTATTAGAAATGAACATCATACAAAATGGATAATAAAAGAAGGAACTCCTAAAAGTTGGAATATATCTTATGGAGATTTAAATTTTTCCATTAAACCTACTTCTTTTAAACACACTGGATTATTTCCAGAGCAACTTCCCAATTGGCAATGGACAGAAAAGATAATCAAAAACTATATATTAAAAATTAGTAAAGAAGAAGATAAACCCAAAGTTCTTAATCTTTTTGCTTATACTGGTGGAGCCACATTAGCTTGTGCAAGAGCTGGCGCAGAGGTTTGTCATGTTGATGGGTCAAAAACTGCCGTTGCTTGGGCAAGAGAAAATGCGGAATTATCCGGATTAAAAGATGCACCTATTCGTTGGATAATTGAAGACGTTTTAATTTTTTTAAAAAGAGAAATAAAAAGAGGACATAAATACGACGCTATAATAATGGATCCACCATCATTTGGCCATGGTCCTAAGGATGAATTGTGGAAAATAGAAGAACATTTTATTGAACTTATGAAACTTTGTAAGGAAATTCTTTCAGATAAACCTCTGTTTGTTCTTATAAATGGATATACAGCTGGATATTCTCCAATTGCTTATCAAAACAACCTTATAGATATGATGAAAGAACATAAGGGTAATATCGAAATTGGCGAACTTGTTATACAAGAAAGCAATGGCGAAAGATTGCTACCTTGTGGTATATTTGCGAGATGGGAAAAGAAATAAATAAAACTGTATTTGTTGGAGTATCAGGTGGAGTAGATTCATCTGTCTCAGCAGCTTTACTCAAAGACCAAGGTTATAACGTCATTGGAGTTTTTATTCGTACCTGGACGCCAGATTTTATAGAATGTACATGGAGAGACGAAAGACGTGATGCTATGAGAGTTTGTGCACACTTAGAAATACCATTTTTAGAATGTGATGCAGAAGAAGCATATAAAAAAGGAGTGGCAGACTACATGATAGAAGAATACAGAAAAGGTAATACTCCTAATCCTGACGTAATGTGCAATCGTGAAGTTAAGTTTGGAGTATTTTGGAATTTTGCAAAAGCCCATGGTGCAGATTTTATAGCTACAGGGCATTATACTTATATAAAAAATAATAATTTAATTAAAGGACCAGATGCTTCTAAAGATCAATCATATTTTCTTTGGACTTTAACACAAAATGATTTATCTCACATTATTTTTCCAATAGGACATTTATATAAAACAGAAGTTCGTAAATTAGCAAAAAAATATAATCTTCCAACAGCTATTAAAAAAGATAGCCAAGGGGTATGTTTTTTAGGTCCGTTAGATATGAAAGATTTTCTTAAACACTACATAGAATCTAAAAAAGGTAATGTTTTAAATGAAGAAGGATTTGTTATTGGAAGTCATAACGGTGCAGTATTTTTTACCTTAGGAGAAAGACATGGATTTATTATAAATAACAACAAAGACAATGATAAACCTCTTTATGTTATATCTAAAGATATTATAAATAATACAATTACGGTATCTGCTTCAATTTCTAATGCAAAAATCAACTTTTTAGCTTCTAAAATAAATATTGTTAATACAAATTGGATTTTAAATTTACCAGAAAAAGATAAAAAATATAGTGCTCAAATTCGTTATCATGGAGAATTATTTGATTGTAATGTAGAAATAATAGAAAATAAAAAAGCCATTATTATCTTTAATAAAAATGTATTAATAGATAAAGGACAATCTATTGTTATTTATAATAAGGATATTTGTTTAGGTGGTGGTATTGTTGAATAATAGTTGATATAATGAAAATTATGGAAAATATTTTAGACGTAACTACATTAGATATAATTACTAAACTTTTAATTGCATTGCTTTTAGGTGGAGCTATTGGGGTTGAAAGAGTTTGGGCTCACAAAACAGCCGGTATTCGTACTTATGCACTTGTTTCAATGGGTTCTGCTTTGTTTGTAGTAGTTTCAAGTGAAATGGTTAATGCATATGCAAGTTTTAGTGGAATGAATCCCTTAATGATTATTTCTCAGATAGTAGTAGGTGTTGGTTTTATAGGAACAGGTCTCATTTTTTCAAAAGATTCAAAATTAATGGGATTAACTACAGCTACAGGATTATGGGTTTCAGCGGGTATTGGTATGGCTTCAGGATTTGGTTTGTTTAAGATAGCAATTATAGCAACAATTCTTACTTTATTTATATTTATAGTACTATGGTTTCTAGAAAATCTACTTAGAAAAAGTAAATACATACAGGAGGATAATACTTGTGATATAAATTGTGAAGTAAAATAATAAAAGCCCCTTTGAGTTAAAACAGAGGGGCTTTTCTGTTTTAACTTTTTAGTATAATATGAATATATATGCAATCAAATGAAATACGCCAAAAGTTTCTTAAATTTTTTGAAAATAGAGGACACAAAATAATACCATCTGCATCACTTATACCAGAGAATGATCCCTCGGTTCTGTTTAATACAGCAGGCATGCAACCACTTGTGCCTTACCTTATGGGGCAAAAACACCCATTAGGAAATAGATTGGTTAATGTTCAAAAGTGTGTTCGTACTCAAGATATAGACGAAGTTGGTGATAATACTCACGATACTTTTTTTGAAATGATGGGGAACTGGTCACTTGGTGATTACTTTAAAGAAGAAGCTATTTCTTGGAGTTATGAATTTTTAACTTCAAAGGAAGAAGGACTTGGTCTTGATTCAAAGCGTCTTTATGTGACAGTTTTTGAAGGTGATGAGAATTCACCTCGTGACCTTGAAGCGTTTGAAATATGGAAAAAGTTTATTCCTGAAAATCATATTTATTTTATGAGTGCAAAGTCTAACTGGTGGAGTGTTGGTGAGAATGGTCCTTGTGGTCCAGATACTGAAATGTTCTATGATATAACAAAAGAAGGACTAGGGAATCTAAGTATTGAAGAATATAAAAAAGCAGACGATGAACAAAAAGTCGTCGAGATTTGGAATGATGTGTTTATGCAGTATGAAAAGAAGGATGGGAAAGTAATAGGAAAACTTTCTCAACAAAATGTAGATACAGGTTCAGGTCTTGAGCGTATTGTTATGGCAGTACAAGGTAAGAATAATATATTTGATACAGATTTATTCTTGGATATAATAACTAAAATAAAAAGCCTTTCAACAGAAGAAGATGAATACGCTTGCCGTGTTGTAGCTGATCATATTCGTACTTCTATAATGATTATTGCTGACGGGGCGGTTCCAAGTAATACTGGGCGTGGTTATATTGTTCGTCGTCTTTTACGTAGAGCAATAAGATTTGCAGATAAACTTGAAATTAAAAATAATTCGTTATCTGACATAGTTGAAGTAGTCATCAATAAATATAAAGATATATATCCTGAAGTAGGCAATAATGGCGAAAAAATTAAAAAGGAAATCAATGAAGAAGAAACAAAATTCCGTCAGACGCTCGAAAAAGGGTTAAAAGAATTTGAAAAAGGTATTGATCCTTTTATTCTTGCAACTACGTATGGATTTCCAATTGAGCTCACAGAAGAACTTGCAAAAGAAAAAGGAATAAAAATAGATATAGAAGATTTTAATAAAAAAATGGAAGAACATCAAAAACTTTCTCAAACTTCCTCTGCTGGAATGTTCAAAGGAGGACTTGCAAATCACAGTGAAAAAACAATTCGTCTTCATACCGCTCATCATTTGCTTTTAGCTGGATTACAAGCAATAGTTAATCCTGATATTAAACAGAAGGGAAGTAATATCACAGAAGAGAGGCTTCGTATAGATTTTATTTGCGACCACAAACTTACTGATGAAGAGAAACAAAAAGTAGAAAACTGGGTAAATGATAGAATTAAAGAAAGTTTAAATGTAATTAGACGAGAAATGCCATTAGAAGAAGCTCAAAAAATAGGTGCTCAAATGGAATTTGGGGCAAAATATCCAGAAATAGTGTCTGTTTACTTTATAGAAGATAAAAATGGTAAATCAATATCAAAAGAATTCTGTGGAGGTCCTCATGTTTCTAACACTTCAGAACTTGGACACTTTAAAATACAAAAAGAGGAAGCAGTTGCAGCAGGTATACGCAGAATAAAAGCAATATTAGAATAAACCATATTTTTTACTATAATTAATTTAAAATTTTAAAAAAGTACTGGATTTATCCGGTGCTTTTTTTATTATTTAATAGTATAATATACATGTATGGAATTTTTATTTAAAACATCTAAAAAAAAGAAACAGGAAACAATAGTAGCTATTTTTGATATTGGTTCAGGGAGTATTGGTGGCGCGATTGTACAATTACCCAGTATTGATGGTGAATTACCAACAATTATAAAATCAGCTCGTACAGATATTGCTTTTAGTGAAAGCAATGATTTTGAAATACTTATAAAAAATATGTTAAGAGCAATAAATACAACTGCTCAAACTTTAAATAAAAATAATACTAGTAGTATAAAAGAAGTATTTTGTATTTTATCATCTCCTTGGTATTTATCTGAAACTAGAATTGTAAAAACTGAAAGAGAATTATCTTTTGTTTTTACTAAACGTCATGCTAATGAATTACTTCAAAAAGAAATATTTAATTTATCAGAAACATACAAAAAACAATATGGCGAAATAGATGCTCCTCAAATAATAGAAAATATTATTATGGGAGTCTCTTTAAATGGAATTCCAACAAACGAACCACTTGATAAAAAATGTAAATCTGTAGAATTAAGTATTTTAATATCACTATCTTCTAAGATTTTTATAGATAAAATTGAAGGAAATATTTTAAATAATTTTCATCATATTCCAGTTCATTTTTCATCTTTTATTTCCAGTTCATATATTGCTCTTAGAGATAAATATATAAACCAAGATTCTCATGTATTAGTCGATGTGAGCGGCGAAACAACTGATGTATCTATTATACAAGATGGAATATTAAAATATTCAGTATCATTTCCTCAAGGTAAAAAAACTTTATACAGATATATAAGTAAAAATAAAAATATAGAACTTCGTGACTCAGAAGAGCTTTTTAATCTATATACTACAGATAATCTTTCTGCTTCTATTAAATATAAAGTGGATCCTATTTTTAAATCATTAGAATATATATGGGGTAGTAATTTCACAAAATGTTTTGAAAATTTACCAGAAGGTATAATTATTCCAAAGGTTGTATTTTTAACAGCCGATAATAATATAAAAAAATGGTTAACACAATTAATACAAAAAGATCAATATAATCCATCTAGGTTAGAAAATAGGTTTAATGTCCTAGCTTTAGAAGGTTCACATTTCTTAAATATGTGCAATATTAAAAATAGTAGTTGTGATCCATTCTTAATGATAGAAGCAATTTCAGTAATGAGGAAAAAAAATATTTAACATGGCAAAGAAAATCCTTGAGGATATAAAAATTAAAAAAAGTAAAATAATCAATATTCCTAATAAGGAGGTTTATAAACCTAACATTAAAATTGAACATAAAGAAAATTTTATAGATGAAAAAATTGTTGATGATTATTTTTTATATAAAAAAGAACCTAAAAAGAGATTACATAGTACACCTCAAATAAGATTAAGTTATAAGGGCCCTAATAAATCTTTACTTATTTTATTTTTTGTAATTATACTAATTGTCTCTTTATATATTATTTCTAATAAGTTCTTGAATGCAAATATTGAGATAGTTAATAAACATCAGATATTTACTCTTGAAAATAGACAATTTACTGCTTCAAAAGATTTTGATATGCCAATACATTTTGAATTAATGATTGTTCCAGCAGAAGAATCTAGAAGTATAATTCTTACTCAAACACAAGATGTATCAATAAAATCTAAGGGCGAGATTACTTTATATAATGAATACAGTACAAAGGCTCAAAATCTACCAATACACACTTATATATTGGATAATAGCGGAAAAACATACTTAACAGATAAAGCTGTATCCATTCCTGGTTTTAAAAAAGATAGTACAAAAATAATACCAGGTTCTATAAAAGTTGGAATTACCGCATTTCTTTCAGGCTCAGTATATAATATAGAAGCTTCCGATTTTGCTATTTCTTCTTTTAAGGGAACAATAAAATCAAAAAAGATATACGGTAAATCTGTAACTCCAACAACTGGTGGTGCTCAAGGTATAGTTTATATGATAGGAGATCAAGATAAAATAGATCTTGATACATTTGCAAATTCTTCATTTAAAAACAATTTAATTAAAAAAGCCGAAGCATTAGTTCCACCAGGTTATATTTTATATCCTAATGCATCTAAATACTCATATGAAATAAATAATAATATTTTATCTGATGATCCAAAAGTAGATATTAAAATTTCCGGAATATTATCAGCTGTTATTTTAAAAGAAAGTGATTTATCTCTTGCTGTTATTAAAAATCTATTACCAAATATCTCAGAAAAAGAATTAAAAGAAATAGAAACTCCAGATCTTTCAAAACTATCTTTTAATTTTATTGATGAAAATAAAATAATAGATAAAGATATTCAAACTGTTTCTTTTTCATTAAGTGGAAACCTTGAATCTATTTGGAATCCAGACATCAATTTTCTTAAAAATAATTTAATAGGTATATCAAAAATAAATATTCAATCAATCTTTAAACAAGACCCCGCAATAATAACAGCTAGTACTAGTATTTTTCCACCATGGCAATCATATCTCCCTGAGGATACATCTAAAATAAATATTACAATTAAATAATATAATTAATACATTAAATTTAAATAAAAAAGTTAAAATAAATAGATTAGTCATCTTTAAATTTGACTATAAACGTTTTATTTGTTAAAATATAAACTATAAAAATGGATAAAAAAGATAATCAAACCGTCATAGGTACAGTAGTAGAAGCTCTTCCCAATACGCTTTTTCGAGTAGATATAGGTGATAGTTCAAAACTTATCATTTCGTATCTTGCTGGTAAAATGCGCATGCATAGAATAAAAGTCTTGGTCGGAGATAAGGTAGAAGTGCTTTTAGATCCTTATGGAGGCAAGGGAAGGATCATTAAGAGAAATTAACTTGCTTTTTATTATTTAATAGTGTATTATGGTTCAACAGTGCTAAGTTAAAAATACAGGGTACATAAGCCCTATATTTTTATTTCGCATTAATAATGTATGAAGATTAAATCAGCAGTAAAAAAAATTTGTACAAAATGTAAAATGGTAAAACGAGAAGGTCATCTTCGCGTCATTTGTTCAAATCCTAAACACAAACAAAAACAATAATTTATGAGAATACTAGGTATAACAATTCCAAATAATAAACATCTTGATATTGGCCTCACAGCACTTTTTGGTATAGGCGTTTCTCGCGCTCGTATGATTCTTAAAGAAGTAGATATCGACCCAACAATAAAAGCCGATGCTCTTACAGTGGATCAAGAAAATGCAATTCGTAAGGTTATTGAAACTATGTCAATTGAAGGAGTTTTGAAACGTGAAATTGCTTCAAATATTAAAAGATTAAAAGATATCAAAGCTTACAGAGGTGTCCGTCATATGCGCCGTTTACCAGTTAATGGACAGAGAACTAAAACAAATTCTCGTACAGTTCGTGGTAACGTTCGTAAAACTATGGGTAGCGGAAGAAGAAAAGCTGAAAAGACTTAGGACCTGAAATGAATGATTACGATTTAGAAAAGTTAAGTTAAATATTTTAATACTACATCAAAAAAAATGGGAAAGATAAAAATTATAACCAAAAAAGAAGAAGCTAACTCAACAGCACCTGAAAAGGTGTTAGATGTTACTCCTAAACAGGGTGCAAAAGTTCCAAAGAAAAAAATTATCTCTGGTACTTTACATGTTGAAGCTACATTTAACAATACAAAAGTAATTCTTTCCGATAAAGAAGGTAATACATTATTCTGGACTTCAGCTGGATCACTTGGATTCAAAGGTGCCAAAAAGGGTACACCATTTGCTGCTTCTAAAGCTGGTGCAACTATAGGCGAAAAGGCTAAGAACCTTGGAATTAAAGAAGTTGATGTTAAAGTTAAAGGAGTAGGTAGCGGTCGCGAACCTACTATCCGTGCATTTATGGCTTATGATATAGAAATTTCAGGTGTACGCGATGTTACCCCAGTTCCTCACAATGGACCAAAACCTAAAAAACCACGTAGAGTATAAAAATAAAATCATATGAAAACAGTTCAAAAATATAAAATTTGTAGACGCTTAGGCCCAGGTGTGTTTGAAAAATGTCAAACAGCTAAGTTTGTTGCGTCTGAAGCTCGTCATGCTAAAAACATGAAAAATAAGCGTCCTAAAGCTCTTTCAGGGTATGCTTTACAATTTATTGAAAAACAAAAAGTTCGTTTT
>Ga0302288_1000617_pt1 | contig 27099 bp, 22 predicted proteins | sample III_Fen_N1_1_FD_194549 | JGI IMG/M metagenome (GOLD analysis project Ga0302288, IMG submission 194549) | Peat permafrost microbial communities from Stordalen Mire near Abisko, Sweden - III_Fen_N1_1 | ecosystem: Environmental > Terrestrial > Soil > Wetlands > Permafrost | place: Sweden: Abisko...
AGAAGGTCAAGCACAACCTAACGCTGGCGGACAACAAGCCCAAGGCAACAAAGAAGGTGATGTAACTGATGTTGACTTTGAAGAAGTAAAATAAATACCATAGATAAAAGTATTTAACTGAACAGAAATAGCTGTAAACACTTAGTTTACAGCTATTTTTTTATTCTATTTATTGCTTATCTATCTTTATATTCGATTATTTTTCGTATATTTGCTACATATTTGTAACGCGACTTAATAAACAGGAAAGTGCGACTTATAAATACTTATACATACGTACCCATATTTAAAACGTATATTATGCCAGTTAGCAAGTTTATCCTCCAAAGAAATTGCGAAAACTGCGGAAAGCAGTTTAACGCCAAAACAGTCTATTCCAAGTACTGTTGTGAGAAATGTTCTGAAGCTGCCGCACGTAAAAGAAAATCCCTCGATAAGGAAGAAGAAAAACGCAAAGAGTTAGCCAAGCAAATCCCTGTAGACCGTCCATACATTTCAATACAGGAAGCGGTAATTCTTTTCGGAATATCCCGGGACACGATTTACCGACAAATCAAAAAGGGAAATATCCCTGCCGTTAATCTTGGGGAGCGGTTAACCCGAATTAGTAGGGTCCACATAGAAGCAATGTTCCCAAAGGTTGAAAACACACTATCCACTCAACCACCAATCGAACAAACAAAACTGAATTACGATCCAAGCGAATGTTACACGATTGGTGAGATAACAGAGAAGTTTGGAATATCAGCCTCCACAGTCCAAAAGACCATTCGAAAATGCAGTATTCCAAAAAAGCAAATTGGTAAATTCGTTTATGTCCCTAAAGTAGAAATCGACCGGCTATTTGACCACAAATAAATCTATGCCATGAAAAAGAAACTCGCAAAAACCAAATGTACTGTCAAGCTCCGCAAATCAGAATATCATAACGAATGGTATTTAATTATTGAAAGCTATCCAGTTTTCAAAGGAGGAAGTGATAAACCTCAGCGAATAATTGAGGCAGCTAATCGTTCAATTACAACACCGATATGGGATAAAACACGTACTACACGAGCTTCAACAGATGGAGCAAAAACATTCAAACCAAAGAGAGATTCAAATGGGATTATTCAATGTAGAAGCGATCTTGACATGGGAGCTTGTATTTATGCCGATGGTATGCGTAGTGTAAGACAACGTGAGTTTGACAATGCCGATTTATACACAGACAAAGAAGCTGAACTTCTTGAACAGAACTATAAACAAAAAGAAGATTTCATTGCTTACTTTAAAAAGGTTTCTGTTGAGCGTCATGCCCGGAGTTCAGAATCAATCAGAGTCAATTGGAACAGGGTTTATGAATTGTTGAAAATATTCAACAGTAACGAGCCGTTATTATTCTCTCAAATGACTACAGGTAAAACTGAGGAGTTCCGTAGATTTATTCTCACAGCTCCGCAGGGAGGTAATAAAAAGGGAACAATATCACATAATACCGCAGCAACATATTTCAGCATATTTAAAGCAGGATTACACCAGGCTTTCGTTGACAGTTACTTTACTGTTGATATATCAGCCAAGGTGAAAGGAATTACAGAACAGGAAACTCGCAGAGAACACCTCACCAATGATGAATTAAACTTACTTTCAGAAACACCTTGCGAACGTCCTGTAATGAAAAACGCAGCTCTTTTCTCTGCACTGACAGGTTTACGCCACAGCGACATTCAAAAACTCACTTGGGGAGAAATGCAGGTAATTAGAATTCCAAAATCTGCTCAAACTGACACTGACAATCCAGAGCAGACACAAGCTGAAGAAGAAATTCAATATCGCATAAATTTCACTCAAAAGAAAACAAAGGGTATTGAATACATGCCAATACCTGAACAAGCCTATCAACTTTGCGGAGAGCCACGGAATTCGGAACAACTTGTTTTTGAAGATTTACCCGACCCTTCATGGATTTCCAGTCCTCTTAAACGTTGGATTAAATCCGCAGGTATTACCCGCAATATTACATTTCATTGCTTCCGCCACACCTATGCCACCTTGCAGTTGTCAGGAGGTACAGATATTTATACTGTTTCCAAAATGCTTGGTCACACCAATGTAAAAACTACTCAAATTTATGGTAAGGTAGTTGACGAGAAGAAACAACAAGCAGCCAATACAATCAAAATCAAAACTAATCAGAAATGAAAAACATTCAGAGTATAATGTTCGGCGAGCTTCGCCCTTGGCTTGAAAGTAATGTGCAGGCCGAAGAATACTACAGACCACAAACACGTTCATTAAACGCCATTCAAACGGCGTTTAATTCCTGCTATGAATTAGATTTCATACGCCACATTTCCGACAAAACTCAATACTACAAAAAAGTAATTGATAATGACATTAATAGCTATTGCAATGTGTTCTTTAAGGATACTCAAAATGCCAGTTCTAACCGAATTGCGTTCAAACTAAACAAAACCAATAAAGAACTTCACACACTTATTCGGGAAGTTGGCAACATTATCAAAACTCAAAAGCTGGATTTAGCTCACATAAATTCAACTCATTCTGATTTTACAACAGACAAGATCTTCAAGGAATCAACATACATTATCTATTATTTGCTGACTGCTTTAATAAAGTGCAATTTAGACATACAAAATCATTTCCTTGAAGAGATTAGGGAAGATGATATAATGGAGGTTGCAGATTTTTATACACGCATTCTTCAACAACAAGCCCCCTCAAACACATTTATCAAATTAATCACCACGTTGGTTGTTGAGGAAAAACCAATTGTTCAGCAACAGAATGAAGAAGTTAAGGTTGATTTTGCAACACAAGTACTGAATACAAGATACCAGGAATTTATGGAAGTGGTTTTATTATACCAATTTTTAGAGCTGCCAAAAATGAAAGGACTTAATCAAAAAGGACAAAATGAAATTATCAATCTCATTATCAACAGAGAAGTTCCCTATGGGGTTGCTTTGCTATTTCACTTGGGATATTTAGATAGATTGAAAAAAGAATACTCCTTAAAAAGAGAACCGATATACTCACATATTACAAAAGCATTGAAATCTAACACAAGAACCATTAAAGGGAATTGCCTTGTACTTCAAAATCCAGACTCTAATGAAGACAGGTTTAAGTACCCTGCTGAATCATTTATTGCTGAAACTCACACAGATTACAATACTATTTTAACTAAATACCCAAAATAAATGCTATTCCCCCAGAAATTGGGGGAACGATACCCAAAATTTGGGTGTATAGTCCGCAAAATCCCCCTAATTTATTTGCACCACGATTTCAAACGAAGTCGTGGTTTTCTTTTTATTGGCACAGAAGGAAGCCCAACCGCCGAAAACAGTTTATATCATGTTTTCAGAACCTATTTCTTTCAACGAACTGCCGCAAGCTATGGCATACCTTATTCAAAAGGTAGAAAGGCTCGAATCTATGCTTTCAAAACCTTATTTGGAGCAGCCCGATTCCGACAAGTGGTTTAATGTACAAGAGTTGTGCGAATTTTTGCCCGACAAGCCTGCCCGGCAGACTGTCTATGGCTGGATTGGTCAAAGGCTTATTCCTTATCACAAAAAAGGGAAAAAACTTCAATTCTTGAAAAGCGAAATTGACGCTTGGTTACTTGGTGACAAACGCCAAACAGTTGCAGAACTTCATGCCGAAGCAGCAGCATTTGTAGCTAAAAAAGGGAGGATTGTAAGATGAACGAGAACAAACAACCCCGCCGTTTAGACGAAATTCTGGAAGAACTTCGTTGCTGCCCCGAAAGCATTCTCTATCAGTTTGAGCAACAAAGACAGCACTCATGCGCATGTCCTGCCAGTTGCAAAATCTTGGAAGCCCTGAATTCAATTGAATCCAAGCTAACCAACACCCAAACTTCATGCGAAGATTTGAGCAAAGAATGGGTTGACAATCAAGATGTAATGCTTTTGTTGCACATTAGCCCTCGCACCTTGCAAACACTGCGTACAAATGGCACATTGCCATTCTCACGCATTGGAAACAAGCTCTATTACCGCACTGAAGACATTCAGCGAATTTTGAAGGATAACTACACTATGTTTAAAATCCGTAGTTATGGCAGCGATAAGTAGACAGCAGATTTTGCACGAAACTCATTACGGGTTAGATATATATGCTCATATCTTGCGGAAATACTATCCCGGTGAAACAGTCCTCTCCCTTTCGGGGAGGACTTGCGCCCCTGCCCCTAATCCGTTCAACGCCGACAAACCAACTTTGTTGGTTCTCATTGTTGATAATGAAGCCCGACACACTGACAGCGATAATGCTATCGCTAATGGTAATGTGTTCGACTTTGCCGAACTCCATTACAAGCTCCGGGATGACGAACTGCTGCAATCACTTAACCGTGATTTGCACTTGCACATTGGAGAGAAAAAGAATTTCTATTCGCGCAGTAATACTGCTAAAAGTAGTCCCAAAGCTGAAGAAAAAAGGGAAGTGTCTTTCTCTTTCTTCAAATCACCTATCAAAAACACAGTACCGCATAAAACGGCTATTCTATTGCAGATTTACAATGCAATCACAGGTGATTTCTACAAAGAGCGAACAGACAAACTTCGTTCAATTACTGACCCTAAGCAAGCACGACATTTCAAAGCAAACAACTTTGACTACTGTACTTTTTCGGGTGTTTTCACTTCCCGGAATGACAAAAACCTTGTGCAACACTCAGGTTTAATGGCGGTCGATTTCGACCACCTGACAAACCTTGAAGAAGTACGTCAAGTATTGCTGGCTGATGACTACTTCGATACGCAATTGCTTTTTGTCAGCCCTTCAGGTGACGGATTGAAATGGATAATTCCAATCGACACCTCTAAAACTCCACATAGCGAATACTTCGCCGCAGTGGCTAACTACATTCTTCAAACCTACGGCATTGAGGTGGACAAATCCGGCAAGGATATTTCCCGAGCCTGCTTTTTGCCACACGACCCAAAAGCATTTATAAACCCATTAATATCCAACGATCATGATTAATTATATAAAAGTAAAAAAATACACGCTAACACCAAGCGTACAGGAACTAGGACTTATTGTTTCTGAAATGATTGTCACAAGAAAGTTTAGTATTTCAATTGGCGATTTAGTTTTAATCGACCACAGTAGTACTTCAAACAATCATTATAAACCCTCTTTGTTTACAGCTTTTTGGGCAGCCTATTTAGTTGAACTGCATGATTTATTTCATGGTGATAAAAATGGCAAAATCAATTGGCACAGAAAAGAACCAATCAAGCTACAAAGTAGCTTTTCAATTCTTTCATTGCTTTTTAAACTCTATCTACTTTACATTTTAATCTTCTGAAATCATGAGCAAGAAAACATTTAATCCAGCAGACTGGACAGAAACCAATAAATCAGAATCCAAAGCACCCGCAAACAACAAACCTGTTCAATCAACCAATCCAATTCCTCCCCTTGGGGGAGGTCAGGAGGGGTCTTCTGACATTGAAACAATCACCCAACGAATTGAATCTACCTCAGTCGATATAGCTCCAAACTATGCTGATTGGCGTGACCTTGGTTTTGCACTTGCCGACGAACTTGGGGAATCTGGTAGAGCCTACTATCACCGACTAAGTCGGTTCTATCAGGATTATAATTCAACGGAAGCCGACAAACAATTCGATGCATGTTTGAAAGCACATGGACACGGTGTTTCCATTAAAACATTCTACCACCTTGCAAAATCGGTAGGCGTAAATGTAGGAATCCCGAAAGTAAAAGATACAAAGCCAAATTCAAAAATTGAGGATAAGGCGGAAACAGGGGAAACCTCTGAAAACGAAACAGGTATTCAGCTTTGTTCGTTCCCTTCCGAAATCTTTGACCAACTACCCGATTTATTACGTCGAATTACAGTTAAAGGCACTTCACCCGAAGACAAAGATATTTTGTTGCTCGGCTCACTAGTTTCCATGAGTGCATGTTTACCAAACGTTTACGGCGTTTATGCCGAACGTGAGGTTTTTGCTAATCTCTTTTTGTTTGTTACTGCACAGGCTTCAGCAGGTAAAGGTAGGCTCACATTGTGCCGTAAATTGGTAGAACCAATTCACAAGGCACTTCGAGAACAAAACAAAGCAGAATTTGAAGCCTTTCAACGTGACCTGACAGAATACGCAGCAGCCAAAAGCGATAAAGTAAATATGGAAAAGCCACAAGAACCACCGCTTAAAATGCTTGTCATTCCTGCCAACAACAGCGCAACAGGTTTGTTTCAGATTCTCAACGACAACAATGGGAAAGGATTAATTTTTGAAACAGAGGGCGACACGCTTGCACTCACTTTTAAATCCGAACACGGCAATTATTCCGATGGTTTCCGCAAAGCGTTTCACCACGAAACAATTACCTACAACCGCCGCAAAGACCGTGAGTTTGTCGAAATTGATATGCCACGACTTTCGGCACTGCTATCAGGTACACCCCGACAAGTCTCTGCCCTCATTCCCAATGCCGAAAACGGCTTATTCAGCCGTTTTATATTCTACTTCATGAACATTCGTTACGAATGGAAAGATGTATTTGCCGGAGAAAGCGGACAAACACTTGACAACTATTTCGACCACTTAGGTGCACAATTTCATGATCTGTATAAATGTCTGGAAAGTCAAGATAAACCTATGCGGTTTTGTCTGACTGTTTCACAGCAACAGCAATTCAACAATTACTTTGAGCAAACTCAAATTCAGTACATTGAACTTTGTGGAGAAGATTATATTGGAACAGTTCGCCGCCTTGGGTTAATCACATTTCGTATAGCTATGATACTAACAACCCTGAGAATCATGGATAATGGAGAGTTGCGTTCACCGCTAATGTGCTCCGATACCGACTTTACCATAGCAATGGAAATGGTCAAAGTGCTGGTTCAACATGCTGCGCACGTTTTCCAACAACTTCCAACCGACACAGCCGCCAAAGTACAACCCAATCAAAAACAGCAGTTTTTGAATATGCTCCCGGCAGAGTTTGACCGTCAAACTTATCTTGCTGTTGCTGAAAAATTGAAAATCCCAGCCAAAACAGCTGAGAAGCAAATAGCACGTTTCGCAAAAACAGGATTAATTCACCATTATGCTCAAAACCAATATCGTAAATAATCAATACCATGAACTCAACTGATAAAAAACAAGCCCAACTTCACAAAATGGTGTTAGACGAAAAATACATTGCGCGGAAACTTGTAGAAATATCCAAAAGCAGTCCTCTCATTTTCAGCAATCTTAGAAAATTCAAATCAAAATGTAAAACCAACTACAAATACAGAATTTTCACCCACGAAAAGCACTTAATCAAATTGCTGAAGATAAACCAACGCACACTTCGTTTGTTGCGTGAAGAAGAATACATTCGACATTCCGAATTATTTGGTATTTCATTTTATGTTTTGTCTGACATTTACAATTTTCTAAGAGCCAACAATAAATATCAGAAAAGAAAAACAAGTTAATCAGCTCTTTATTTTTGTCCTTTTTAGTCGTGATGTTAAAGTAAATATGTATTTTTGTATTCTAACTATTTTTAATACCACACATTAAATGGCTTCTATCAAATACTCTGACATTGAAAAAGAACTCAAAAAGTTAAGTTCAGAAATTCTCCCCTTAGAAATTGGTTACAATCTTTTGAAGTCATTTGGTACAAGCGACACATATATAAAACGTTACAAAGCGGGCAAAGGTAATTTGGCTACTTTTGATGGCATCCTTATAAAAAAACAATTTGCCTATAAACCAGTAACCACTATCCAACTTACTGACGAATTAGAGGCATTAAAGAAAGATGATAAAATCGCCAAACAAAACGCGCGGATTATAGCTGTTAGCGATGGAGAAACACTGCTTGCCTACGATACCAAAGAAAAAGAATCGTATGAAAACAAGGTAGATAAAGTTTGGCTCGATTTTCAATTCTTTTACCCTTTGGCAGGTGTTGACAAATTCTTTGTAGCAGAAGAAGCTGAAGCCGATATAAAAGCTGCTGTTAAAATGGCAAAGCTACACAGCGAAATTCGCCGTTATAACGAAATTTCGTCTGAATCGGATGTCCACGATTTGAATATCTTTATGACCCGTTTGCTTTTCTGCTTTTTTGCCGAAGATACAGGTATTTTCCAAAAAGATATTTTCTCTAACTACATTAAACAATGTACGCAGGACGACGGTAGCGATTTGTCAGAAGCATTAGATACCATTTTCAATGTGATGGATCAAACCTCACGCATTGACTTGCCGAATGTTATCAAACAATTCCCTTATGTAAATGGGGGCTTGTTTCACCAACGAATCACCATACCCCAGCTCAGTTACAAAGTACGCAAGATAATTCTGGAATGTGCCGAACTTAATTGGGGTGAAATTAACCCCGATATTTTTGGGTCTATGTTTCAAGGGGTAGTAACTCCTGAATTGCGTGGCGATTTCGGGATGCACTATACCAGTGTGCCTAACATTCTGAAACTTATTCAACCACTTTTTCTCAACGAGTTGGAAGAGGCTTTCGCGAAGGCTTGGGACACCGAAAAACAACTCAATGCCTTGTTGATTCGCATAGCTAAAATGAAGTTTTTCGACCCGGCTTGTGGTAGCGGTAACTTCCTTATTATTACATATAAAAAACTTCGCGAACTTGAAATCCGAATTTGGAAACGCATTGCTGAATTAACCGGCACACACGCCATACCATACACAAATATAAGTATCACGCAATTCTATGGCATTGAAATCGATAGCTTTGCCCACGAAGTAGCAATGCTTTCGCTTTGGCTTGCCGAGCACCAAATGAATGCTCTTTTCTCAAAAGCATTTTCGGATGTGCATATCCAAGCCCTTCCACTCAAAAATATCGATACTATTCGCGAAGCCAATGCTTGCCGGGTAGATTGGAACGAAGTATGTCCTCATACACCCGAAGAAGAAGTTTTTGTTTTGGGAAATCCACCATATTTAGGGAGCAGTATGCAAAACGAGGATCAAAAAAGTGATTTGCAATATGTTTGTGGACATTTTCAAAATTATAAAAATCTTGATTATATTGCTTGTTGGTTTTATAAGGGTGCAAGTTTCATAAAAGATACTAATTCAAAATATGCATTCGTTTCTACAAACTCAATTTGTCAAGGTGATTCAGTTGCGTTATTATGGCCGTATATTTTCAAGGAAAATTTAGAAATAAATTTTGCACACCAGTCCTTCAAATGGACTAATAATGCTCAAGGACAGGCAGCTGTAATTGTTGTTATTATTGGTATAGCAAGGACAAATACTTCTTTAAAAAAACTATTTAACGACAGCCGCCAAATAGAATGCAAAAATATTAATGCTTATTTGCTAGATGCCCCCAATGTAATAATTGGCAGATTAGGAAATTCAATTTCAAATTTTCCTGAGATTGTTTTTGGAAATAAACCAACGGATGGTGGTTTCTTAATTTTAGACAGAAGTGAGCGCGATGATTTATTAAACAAATATCCAGAGGCAAAAAATATTATAAAAGCTTATCAAGGTGCAGATAGTTATATTAATGGTGAATGCAGATATTGTTTGTGGATAACTGATGAAAATCTTCAATTAGCTAAATCAATCCCTAATGTTGATTCCAGACTTCAAAACGTTGCTGAATTTAGATTGAAAAGTACTGCCGATAGCACTGTTTTATATGCAGATCGTCCTCACATGTTTAAACAAAGAGCTCATATTGATACAGAATCAATAATCATACCTTCAGTTTCTTCGGAAAGAAGACAATACATACCTATCGGTTTGTTAAATAATAATACGATAATATCGAATTCAGCATATGTAGTTTATAATGCCAATATTTTTATATTCGGTATAATTGCCTCAAGAATGCATGTAATATGGGTTGCGTCAATAGGAGGTAAATTGAAATCAGACTATCGTTATTCCTCTTTGTGTTATAATTCATTCCCATTCCCACAAATCTCATTAAACAAGAAAAAAATTATAGAAGCCTTAGCCGAAGAGGTTTTATTGACAAGGGAAAATCACACAGAGAAGACACTGGCTGAAATGTACGACCCCGACAAAATGCCGGCTGACTTGCACGCTGCCCACCATGCGTTAGATTTGGCTGTGGAGGGTTGCTATCAATCCGCACCATTCAATAATGACGAAGAACGCTTGGCGTGCTTGTTTAAACTATACGAAAAAATGACAAAATAAAAGCCGTTTTAAAAATAAAAACTGAACGAATTATGGCAAAAGATTTAATTAGCTCTTCGCTGACTCGACAAAATATACTGAACAACAAATATGCTATTCAGGAAATACAACAGGCTGTTGGTGTGCAAGGTGTTTTATTCGAAAATGAATACCGCTTTACCAAAAAGCAGATTGCCGAATTTTTTGAAGTTACCGAACGAACCATTGACAACTGCCTCGAAAAAAATGAGAAAGAACTGGCGAAAAACGGTTACGATGTTTTGAAAGGTAATCGCCTGATTGATTTCAAATTAGTAGTTTCAAAAATGGCTGGTAACGAAATCGATTTCGTTACCAAAACTACAATACTCGGAACGTTCAATTTTAGAGCCTTTCTGAATGTTGCTATGTTGCTCAGCGACAGCGATAAAGCTAAGGAACTTCGCAGTGCTATTTTGGATATAGTTATCGACACAATCAACAAGCGTACGGGTGGCAGTACAAAATATATCAATCAACGGGATGAAGATTTTGTAGTAAACATACTCAAAGGTGAAGATTACCGCCTTGAATTCACCGATGCGCTTCGCGATTGTGTGGACATGGGTAATTTCAAGTACATGGTCTATACCGACAAAGTGTACAAAAGTATTTTCCGTGAAAATGCTTCTGAATACAGGAAAATACTTAAACTCGAAAGCGATGAGAATGTCCGGCATACCATGTACAGCGAAGTATTGGATATCATTTCCAGTTACGAAACAGGCTTTGCTGAGGAATTACGAAAAGAATATGAGAGTTTAGGTAGGAAACTCACTTCTACCGAAACGGACAGACTTTTTGCAGCCTTCGAAAAGCAAAAACTGTGGGAACCATTACGTGAGAAAGCGCGTGTTAAGATGGCTAGTCGCGACTTGTGTTTCCGTGATGCTTTACACATAAATTTGGAGGAATACATTGGTAGTGTTCCAAAAGAAGATTTCGACCGCTTTTTGGGTGAAAAAAGCATGGAATTGGACAAGCGTCTGGAAGAATATAAAGATGCCCTCAAACGACTAAAAGAGCGGGACTAATGATACTATATATTTCAAAGGAGCAGGCTCTCGAAACACACCGTAAAACTGTTGAGTATAGCGGTGGTGGCGATTATTCTTCTATTAACGATGGATATTTAGACAGTGCTTTAGATCATATCCAAAACGACGATTATTATCCTACTTATGAAGATAAGCTGGTACATTTAATTTGGTCTATCAACAGAAATCATGCTTTTTCGGATGGTAATAAGCGTTTATCCATAACCTTAGGTGTTCAGTTTCTATCCATGAACGGATATTTATTTTGCATTGAACGGTTTTTGCACGACATGGAGAATATAAGCTATCATTTGGCTGCTGGTCGCATTGAAAAAGACCTTTTACAAAGGCTTGTTCACTCCTTCTTAGAAAACGAATTAGATTTTGATGAAGAATTAAAATTGGAATACTTGCTGGCGTGTGACGATGGACAGATTGGATTTGATGAATAAAATACGGTTATAACAGGAAATATTTACTTAGAAACTATTAGTAACACTATGGAATCAAACAACATTGTTGAAATTAAATACGAGCAAACCGGTAATTCGTCCAACACCGACGAATTAGGTATGCGCGAAATGCAAGCTAAAGTATATAAAGCTCGCGACGAACAATACCTTTTAGTAAAAGCTCCGCCAGCCTCCGGCAAGTCAAGAGCATTAATGTATGTCGCACTTTACAAACTTGCAAATCAGAGTGTCAACAAAATAATAGTTGTTGTTCCCGAAAAAACAATCGGTCGCTCATTTCAAAACACAAACTTAAAGGAACAAGGTTTTCTGTACGATTGGGAAGTCACACAGTATTTCAACCTCTGCGACACCGAAAACGAAAGGGATAAAATTGGTCGTTTCAAAGAGTTTTTCATTCAAAAAAGTGCAAACAAACTTGTTTGTACACACGCCACACTACGCAATGGCATGAAAGAGTTGAGCAACGATGTGTTTAATGATTGTTTGCTCGCCATTGATGAGTTTCACCATGCTTCTGCCTCGGAGGATAGCGGTTTAGGAAATTTAGTTCGTGATATTATGGCAGAAACTTCGGCTCATATCATTGCTATGACAGGCTCTTATTTTCGTGGTGATGGTAATTTTGTGTTGCGCCCCGAAGACGAAAGACGGTTTTATCCTGTTACATACAATTACTACCAACAACTTAATGGTTACAAATACCTGAAAACCTTAGGTCTTGGTTATCATTTTTATTCCAATGGTAATTATTTGTCAGGTATCAAACTACTTTTAGATTTCAATAAGAAATTATTGATACACATTCCTTCCGTAAATTCGAGAGCTGCCACAGGTACAGGTAAATATACTGAAGTGGAAGAAATTATGAAACTTTGCGGTACTATTGGCGAGAAAAATTACGATACTGGCATTACTCCGGTAGTTACACCCGAAGGGAAAACACTTCATTTTGCTGATTTGGTTGAAGACAATCAAAAGGAAAGAAGAAGACTTCAGGGGTATCTTCAAAAGTTAAGCAATAAAAACCATGTGGACATTATCATTGCATTAGGAACAGCCAAAGAGGGCTTTGATTGGCAGTGGTGTGAACAATGTATAACAGTAGGTGTTCGTGGCTCACTTACCGAAGTAGTGCAGATTATTGGACGATGTACTCGTGATTGCGAGGGTAAAGAACATGCACAATTCACAAACCTGATAGCTACTCCCGATGCCAAACAAGCCAATGTTTCCAAATCGGTAAACGATATGTTGAAAGCCATTGTGGCTTCATTACTTATGGAACAGGTAATGTCACCCTCATGGAATTTCAAAACACGAAAAGATCCATTTGAGAAACCAACCGGAGCAAGAGAATTATTTGTTGAAGGATTAAAACCCCTTTCTTCAGCTAAAGTCACACAGATTGTTTCGGAACAATTAGACGACTTAAAAGCCACCATACTTCAAAATAGTATGATTGTTCGTGCGCTCGATGGTAACACTCCACCCGAAGTTATCAATCAGGTATTAATACCAAAAATCATACGTGAAAAATACCCCGATTTATCAGAGGGAGAAGTAGAAGAAGTTCGGCAACGTGCTATTCTCGACACCATTGTAAAAGGGAATGATATTGTCGAAAGTGAAGGCAACCGTTTATTAAAGCTAACAAATCGCTTTATCAATATCGACGATTTAAACATAACGCTAATTGACAGTATAAATCCGTTTCAGCGGGCTTATGAAATTATGTCTAAAAGTGTTTCAGCTCCTATTCTAAAAATTATTCAGGACACTATTGCCGAGCAGAAATACGATATGACACTTGATGAAGCAAAAATACTATTCAAAGGTCCATTAAAAGAATATCTTGCAAACAACAATAACGTATTGCCAACAAAGGATAATGCTTCACCACAAGTACGAAAATTAGAACAGGCATATACCATTATAAGCAATGAAAAACGCAGGTATTTAAGCGGATTAAGTCAATCTAAGCAAAATTGAAAACTATGAGTTGGACAGAAGATTTAATTGAACTTTTCAATGATCCCATATTGTCAGATGTCAGACCATTTGCTCCTAGGGTAACAAGCGATGATAGATTAGTAGAATCGTTTTTGGAAATACGTGATTGGGTGTTGGCAAATGGATTTGAACCAAAAGAAGAAGGTGCAGATTTCAGTGAGCGTAAACTTTACAGACGTTTAGTAAGTATTCGTTCAGACGAAGAAAGAAGTGCTTTTCTTAAAGACTATGATACAGCCAACCTTTTAAATGATTTATAAAATGCCAATAGATAAAGAATTGGAAGAACTCTTCAACGACCCTTTACTGAATGATATTGGAAATGAGGATTTGAGCCTGTTTAATGTTCCTGAAAATTTAAAAACGTTGGAAAAAGACAAACCTGACTATGTGGCTCGTCGCGTTCAGTGTGACAATTTTTCTGATTACGAAGGTGGTTTTAAGAAGGTGCATATTGAACTCAAAACAGGGAAAAGAAACATTAAGAAGTTTAACGCAAATGCGTTGAAAGCTGGCAATTATTACGTTATTGGTGGTGTTGTACTTTTCTTGGATTATGTTGATGACTTAGTAGAAAAAACCAAAAGGAAAAAGAAAGATGCCCGAACACGCTGTATTTATGAAAATGGCACTGAATCAGATATATTTCTCGATACATTAAGGAGGTCATTAACTTCAGAAGGATATTTTGTAACCGAAAGTATTGATAATAATGACACTGTTTTTGATTCCAAATTTGAAGTAACTGTTGACGATATTCAGGACGGATGGATATATGTATTACGCTCACTTTCTTCAAATCCGCAAATTAGCGGTCAGAAAGACTTATATAAAATTGGATATACCATTACTCCTGTTGAAACACGAATTGCCAACGCCAAAAATGATACTACCTACTTGATGGATAATGTGGAAATTGTGGCTACATGGAAAACCTTTAATATGAACACTCAAAAATTTGAAGCACTCATTCATTCATTTTTTAGCGCAGTTCAATATAAAATACAATTAATCGACCCTTCTGGGGCTCGCTTTGTTGCTCGTGAATGGTATGTTGCCCCTTTAGGCATTATCGAAAGTGTAATAAATAGAATAATTGATGGAAGCATTATTCACTACAGATACAATCCCTCGTTATGTACGCTGGAACAATTACCTGAAAAAGAAAATTCAAAAGAGAAATTCGACACTACAGGTTTGAAAATACTGACACTTATTATCAAACAAGTATGGTTAGATGAAATACTTGCCGGGAGAAAGGACATTGAATATCGCCAACTAAAGCAAACGCAATTAGGAAAATACACCTGGGTTAGTAATGAGGACGGTAAACGTTACCTTACTAAATATGACCTTATCCGGTTTTATGTCGGCTACAACAAAGACCGTCATACTGCATTGGTACAAATAACAGATACCACCTACGATGGTGAAAATCAATTGGTAGAATATCACTTGGGGAGAATATTAGAGAAATAATATTAATGGGAAACCAAAGAATTTTGATAACTAAAATACTATATAAATGAAAGGTCAAGATCGTTTTTTAACTGAGTTTATTGATGGCTCTAAAAATAGGTTTATCATTCCAGTATATCAACGCAATTACGATTGGAAGAAGGAAAATTGCATTCAGCTGTACAATGACCTGGTTAAAACTGCGAAATACAATAAATCAAGCCATTTCTTTGGAAGTGTGGTTTATGCCTCTGCAAACAATGGAAACCGTAACGATTATTTAATTATTGATGGGCAGCAAAGACTCACAAGTGTAACCCTTGTTCTTGCTGCTGTGGTTAATCTTTTAAAAGAAGGAGTTATTATACCTCAAAACGATAACCTTTGCAAGTATATAGAAGAAACTTTTTTGATTGACAAATACAATCCCTCTGAACGTAAAATGCGTTTGAAGCCAATTAAAAACGATTGCGATGCTTTTGATAAAATTATTTTGGGGAAAAAGGATAGTTACGATCACAAATCAAATGTCACCACAAACTATCTCTATTTTTACGAACGTATTCAACTGGAAGAAATCACTGTAGATGAATTAAGTGAAGCTATTGAGAAATTGAAAATTATTGATATTTTTCTTGAAAAGGATGATGAGCCACAGTCAATTTTCGAAAGCCTGAACTCAACAGGACTCGACTTGGAAGAAGCTGATAAAATCCGAAACTATGTATTGATGGGGCTCAGTTCAAAACTTCAAGAGGAATATTATGAAAATTATTGGAATCCGATTGAAAAACTAACAGCATACAAAGTAAGTACTTACGTGCGTGATTATTTAGCAATAAAGCAAGGTCGTATTCCAGTAATTGACAATGTATATCTCACGTTTAAAGACTTTGTCGAAAATCCCAAAAAACCATTAGAAATTCGGGACGTATTAGATGAAATGGTTGGCTTTGCTACTATTTATAACGAATTCACGCAGGCTACGAAATATACAACCTCTATATGTGCTGTTCTGAAACGATTGGCGCAAATGGATATGACTATTATCAATCCATACCTAATGGCACTCTTTAAGTATGCTCAGGATAATGCAGAACAAGAATCTTTCTATGTAAAGGTGCTTTCATGCGTTGAATCTTTTATTTTCCGCCGTTTAGTTTGTAGTTATGGCACAAATGCTTTGAGTAAAATTTTCTGTACACTTCATAAAGATGTTTTAAGATTAAAAGGAGATAACGATAACTATGCCGATGTGTTGATTTACATTTTATTGAACAAAAAAGGTTCTTCCCAATTCCCGGATGATGTTGAGTTCAAACAGGCTTTCCTGACTCGTAATATCTACTCAATGAACCAAAAGAACAAAATGTATTTATTCAATCGACTTGAAAATGGGGATAGTAAAGAACGTGTGGAAGTAATTAAGTCTATGACAGAAGGTATTTTGTCTGTTGAACACATTATGCCACAAACTATCACTGAACAATGGAAAAAGGATTTAGGCTCAGACTTTGACCGTATTTACGACGATTGGCTGAATACCATTGCGAACCTAACACTGACTGGTTACAACAGTAAATATAAGAATCGTCCTTTTGTTGAGAAAAGAGATATTAAAGATGGATTCAAAGATAGTAATTTACGGTTAAATAATTATGTGGCCACCTGTACTAAATGGAGTGAAGATGAATTGAAAACTCGTCGCTCACTATTGTGGACACAAACTGAAGAATTATGGAAATATCCAACCACTACTTTTGAACCGGTTGTACAGGGGCCAGAAATGCATAGTTTTGATGAAGATTTTGTATTCAAAGGAAAGAAAATTAATTCTTTTGTTTTTATGGGAACTCATTATAAAGTTTCGGCATGGTCTGAAATGATTACTGAAGTTACCAAACTAATATTTGAAATAGATCCTGCTCCTATGTATCAATTAATAGATGAAAGTTCAAGTGATTTTATAGTAAAGCAAGAATCTTGGAATACAAAAATTAGTGATGATCTTTATCTCTACACCGGAAATGATACAGTGACAAAAATTCGGATTCTAAAGAAAGTCTTTGCTAAGTACGAATTGGATGAGAGTGATTTGGAGTTTGGAATTCCAGTTCAGACAGAGACTATCGATACTAATGAGATTGACGAAATTTAAACTGCCAAACAAATGATTAAATATCGTTATGCATACAACTCTGCTGGACAGATTGTAAATATTGATGAGATAAAAAGAGATGAAAGCGATGAGAAAGAAAAATATACTTGTATTTCGTGTGGTAATGAATTAATTACCCGTCTTGGCAATGTGAAAATTCACCATTTTGCTCATAAGCAAACGATAAACTGTAGTGGTGAGACCTATTTGCACAAATTGGGCAAAAAAGTCTTTTTCGAGGAATATACCTCTTGCTTAAAAGCGGGACAACCTTTTTATTTTGAGCAATATCAAAAAAAAATATGTAATTGCTTAGAAAAAGAATTTGGAAAGAAATGTTTTTTAAATTCTGATTTAGTGCCCTTTGACCTAACTTTGTATTTTGACAGCATTAGAATTGAAGAAAGAGAATCCGAATTTATCCCTGATTTAAAGCTGATTCGGACTTCTACAAATGAAATGGTTTTTATCGAAATTGCAGTGACTCACTTTTCTACTGAAAAGAAACTATCTTCTGAATATAGGATTATTGAATTAAAAGTAGATAATGAGAATGATTTAATACCAGTCAAAAGACACATGCTAAGCATAAATAACGAAAAAATAAAATTCAAAAACTTTAACCCAAAGACAATCGAGGGAAATTTATGTAGTGAAAAGTGCCAGTGTAGCTTCGATTTATTTATTGTCTTTGATAGTATGAAAAGCATTTTATTGACATTGACATTAAATGAAATACGAGAGAAATTAGAAAGACAAAAGGATATAATAAGACACTATTCAATCTCCAGGTTTGTAGATGAGAAAAAATATAAGTACAGAGCTTTAATTGCAAAAGCATATCAGGATAAAATAAATATCAAAAGTTGTTTCTTATGTAGATATTATGGCGATGCCAAGGATTCAGTATTCTGGCTTGATAACCTTGATTATAAAAAAACGCCTGTATTTTGTAAAACATTTAGAGAAAGATGTGAAGCCAATAAAGCAATAGATTGCGAACGATATAGACCCGATCAAGAAAAAGTAGATTATCAACTAAATGAAGGCAAAACGATTATAGCTTTATCAGAAAGAGATGAGCCTCATGAAGATTATTATACTGAAAATGAATATCGACTACACCGTGAATTTAAAGAACAACTGAGAAATGGTACTATGTACTAAAGGTCTCATACACTTTCAGCAATTTAACTCATTTTGATATTGCTGATAATGAACACTGCAAATAAAAATATCTTATACAACACTCACATAAATAATGGATTAAATCACTCACACATAAATTTAGCAACCTTATGGAAGAATCACTGTTTCTTAACACCCTTTCGTTTGAGTTCCCCAAAGAACCCAAAATCTTCTATTTCTCACTAACCGATAAAGAAGATATTTCGCTTACAAAATTAAGTCACCAACTATTCCCTGCAAAAATAAAAGATATTTTTCCCGATATAACCAATAGTGACACGCTTTATACCTCATTTGGTAAGCCTGTTGAGGGATTCAAGCCGCTTGAAATAAATTTTCTTTCAGAAAATTTTGCGCTTATCAAACGCTATTATAACCGCGAGATAAAAAACTACTTTTCAAAAAGGGACTTTCTTGTTGAACCTACATTTATCAAAGACAACCAAATTTGGCTACGCAACACAGGCGACAAACCACATACTAATTGTACCCTTTACGATAAATACACGATAAAAGTCAATTACAACCATTTTACAAATACACCCGAATTAGTATTGTCTTACGACCGGAAAGCAAATGTTTACCGTAAATCCGTGGCTGCATTCTTATCCGATGAAGAAAACGTAACACCAGACCTCTTAAATCGTGTAGTACATGTTGAATATATTTACAAAGGGGACAAGAAAATTACAAAGCGGAGAGTTACAAAGTACAAATACCTTCAAGAAAGGGAAAACATAAGTTATAATAACGTTTTCCCCATTGTAGGGAGAGACTTTGCCACTTGGCTCGGAGTTGACGATGAAGAAGATGAGCCACACAGCCCATTTCTGAAAAAGAATCGCTATACAAAATACCTGAATAAAATCAGTAACTTCTATAGTCAATTTCTAAACAATGAAGATTTTCGGGCTGTAATTTCTATATCGCCAAACGGATTTGATAAGGCAAAACCTCTTCAAATAGGTAAAACTACCCCTCAAAGTAAACAGCTTATATTCGGAAAAAACAACCTGAGTAGAAATGCAATTGATGTCATTCCACAGCGAGGTGTAAACAATGGACCATTCAACCAACCACGTTACAATAACATTCAAATGTTCTTTATAACTTCTGCTGACCATGTACCTCACACAAATGTGTTATCGGGTTACATAAAAAATGGTTATAAAGTTTATAAAGGATTGTTGCAATATACAAATGTACCTGTAACTACAGCACCAAAAGGTTATAGTATTGCTTTTACCGACTCTATCAATCCATTGGCGGAGATAGAAGAAAGACTTGAAAATACCGACTGGATTCCGGGTGTAAAATACCTTGCAATATACCTTACCCCTGTTGGAAAATATGTGCAAGACAAAGAGCAAAGAAAGATTTATTACAAAGTCAAAGAAAAACTTTTGAAACGGAACATATCTTCACAATGTATCGAAACGGAGAAAATGCTCAAAGTACTTGAAAACGACAGTGCTCTTGAAAAATCAGGCAAAAAAGGTCAAAACTTTGCATATACGCTACAAAATATCGCCATTGCAGTAAATGCCAAACTTGGGGGTATTCCTTGGCGTATCAACATGCCAACAGCCAAAGAACTTGTAGTAGGTGTCGGAGCTTTCAAAAACACTGATACAAATGTTCAATATATAGCTTCTGCGTTCTCATTCGATAACACAGGCGCATTTAATTCATTCGAGTATTTCCACAAGGACGAAACTTCTGAGCTTGCAGGTTCAATTGAAGAAGCAATAATCAATTATGCCAATGTCAACGACAAACCGAATCGGCTTGTCATTCATTTCTACAAGGAAATGTCCGAAGAAGAAATTAAGCCAATTGAAAATGCACTCCACAATTTAGACCTTGACATTCCGGTATTTGTGGTTACGATCAATAAAACTGAATCCGAAGACTTTGTTGTATTCGACGATAAGTTCACTGATAAAATGCCATATAGTGGCAGATATATCAACCTTGGCAACAAAACATACTTACTTTGTAATAACACTCGATACGAAGACAATACTTTTAACAGCATGGACGGTTTCCCCTTTCCTGTGAAATTGAAAATCAGTTGCCCAACAGATAATGAATTGCAATCAGACACAAAAATTATAAACGGACTAATTGACCAGGTATATCAATTCTCCCGTATTTATTGGAAATCAGTAAAACAACAAAACCTACCGGTTACAATCAAATACCCCGAAATGGTGGCTCAAATCGCCCCACATTTCAACGGTGGCGACATTCCTTCAAACATAGGAAATGATAACCTTTGGTTTTTATAAACAATATTTAAATCTGTAATAAAATGAATGTCCCACATTTCAGCATTTTCTATTCTTGGCAGTCTTATATAGGTGGTTATGCCAATAGATCATATATTCGTGAAAAAATAAAAGGTTATGCTAATACAAAGGTTGATACCTTAAACATAACCATTGACGAGGATTCAAGGGGTGTTCCTGGTGCTTCGGATATACCTGAAAATATTTTAAAAAAAATTGCAGCTTGTGATATTTTTATCTGTGATATCACACCTGTTGTTGAAATTGAAACTTCTGAAGGTAATAAAAGAGGTATTCCTAACCCAAATGTTATGTTTGAACTAGGCTTTGCAGTTCGTCACCTTGGCTGGGATAGAATATTATGTATTTTAAATTCTGAATATGGAAATGTGGAGTATCTTCCATTTGATATTGCAAAACACAAAATCGTTACTTATAAAAAAAAGGATGGTGAAAGAAAGGCTGAAAATTCATTGGATTTATCTTACTCATTGAATGATATAATAGATCATTATGGTGATATAATTTCAAAAGCGAATGAATTTGACTACATTAAACATGACATAGCAATTTTTGAAAATCTAATGTCGCTAAGAAGTGAACGTGAGTTTTTAATTAGTATAAATAACTTCAAAGAATCCTTTAGATATAATAGCTGGGAGAGTAAAGGATGGGATAAGATTAGATTTTTTCATGACTACCCTGAAAATAGATTTATAAATAAAGAATTGAATGAGAAATTTTCCGAATTATCAAAAGCACTAAGTCTGTTATATTCTGGCACTGCTAAATTTATATTTACAGCCAATGATGAACATTGGGAATTTGAATTACCGGATAAGACTTATACTCCAGAGGAATCTGAGAGAATTGCACAAACCCATATGTATGCAATGCGTAAGTTACCTTATCCAAAGGATGAATCTGATGAATCGTTAAGAGCCTTTTATGACCAATCAGATTTGGAGATTAATTCAATTGTTAAAGCATGTGACAACGTTATCACTAAGTATGAAGAATTTAGAGGCGCTGTGAAAAGAATTTTAATAATATAATAATATCTGTTGAACTAAATATTTTCCCCATTCCTCACATGTGGGGAATATGGGGATTTTGAGGAAAAAGGAGATACTCAAAATATCCAGTTTCTCCAATTTCCCCAATTTACCTTACAGGGGAATTAGTTGAAAATTCATTGCTTATTCTACTATTACAACCAAAATATTACATTTTATTGCTTGAAAACTCTTTATCTTGAATCACTTAGTTTGCTAACAATTGTACTACAATAAAATGAATGATATATTAATTAACGCCTCGCATGTGTGTTACTTATTTCACAACACACAAAAGAATGAAATACTTATTGGTGAAGTTTTGATTCAAAATGAATTTGACTCATTTTTGGACGAACTTCGTGTTCTGACTGAAGTCTTAATTTCAGATGTAAACTTATATCACTCAAAAAGGTCTTCGGATGTTAAAAACATAAAATTATTTAGAATGATAATTATCGATTATCATAATATTCTAACTTTCATATCTGGAAATGCAAATTTAAATCTATTGTCTAATCATTGGAATTATTGTCAATTTATTGATCGCCCCTATCAAGATGATATTGTTGCTTCAAACAAATCTACCATTGAAAGCCTAACTAAGCTTGATATCCAAAATATTGAAAAATACAAATCATTAAACAGTAATTCTGAAGATATAGCAAGTCAAGACGAAATCACTAAAATCAATCATGAGATTTATACTTATGTTTCACAAATAAATGAGATTGTTAGAAAGACAACTAACGATTATTGTTTGTGGTCAAATGCATTTTCAATAGATAAAGTCTATAATCAGTGCTCAGCTAATAATAATATTATTGCATTTTCTCATAAAAGAAAGGGATGGTCAAAACCATTATACAATCTAACAAATAACTTCACTGTCCAAATAAAAACAAATTTCGGGTATGGAAATTCAAGTTATTTTTACACAGTATTAACTTACAAAGGTTTATCTCTAGCAGCATATTCAGATTTAATAACTTATGAGTTTGCTCATGCTTCTGAAATAATTAAATATACAAAATCATACCCTTTAATTGACAATGAATGGATAAATGCTATGACCTATTGTAAAGAAGCATGTAATTTGACATTAATCGATGAAGAAAGTTTTTTTTCAAAATATGTAATTGATGAATGCCAAAATCTTGTTAATGGATTAGATCTGCTAGTGAAATCCATAAGGGTCGGATGTTACAAAGTAAGTTTTATAGATTCAAAAAAAACTAAGGAATTAAAAGGACATTCACTTTACGCCTACATTGCAGTAAAAATAGCTGACTCACTAATGTTCATTGCAGATATAGTCAAATTCAAATCACTAACTAACGTCAAAATATTTATTGAAAAAATTCTATTATACAATAAAAATGTTTTAAAATTATTGACGGATTTATTACCAGAAATTGAAGCAGAAGTCTTAAAACTAAAAGATCATTTTCAATCTTTATCCATTGAGTACGAGTCATTAAATAAAACTAATTCAAAGTATGAGACAGATGTTAGATTATTTTTTAAATCTTTATACCCTGAAAAAGCATACAATGACGATAGGAGCTTGTACGAAGCATGTCTATTCAAATTCAAACAAAATAATTCCGACTATGTAGAGTTTTTAAATACTCTCAATTCAGCCACTAAAATACTCAACAAAACGAGATTTGATATCGAAACAATTTCTAAAAATATCGAAATTGTCAAAGATAGAACTACTGCAATATCAATATTCATTTCAAATTCATGAAATTTGAAGTACTAACGGTGAAAGGTCAGGCTGCGCCTGCTAGTTCATTACGGGCAGCGCAGTAGGTCAAATCCCCAGCCGCCAAAAATCCCCGCCCCTCGTACCTCTGGGCTTGCACGGTCTTTTTGTCGACTTCCGCACAATCCACCCTGCTGTTGTTTTTTTCTGTCACACTTTTTGCGAAAAGGAAAAAAGACGTTTGCACTCCAACCGCCACCACCGTGCTGCACTTGCGCCAGAAAAAAAACAACTCAAAGCTATTATACATAACATGTAGTTATGGTCGTTCCCTTGCCTGACGGCAAATCAATAGGGAAGCCCATAACCAAATTATATATAATAGCCGCACAAAATCAACGCTTTTGCCCCGCTGCGCTGCCCGAAGACTAAGCCCCTAAAGGGAGAGCGGCAAGTGTTTAATTTCGCCAAACAATAGGCAGTAAGGCAAGAATAAAACAAGCATAGCTTGCGTTTAAAGCCGTTCCGGCAATATCGCCGATAAATGATATTGATAACCGAATAGCTTATCAAAACCATTTCTCAAATAGGCAGAATGGAACACATATCTTATTTTTATTTTTCAAAACCGCAAGCGATGAATAGTTTTAAAAATAAAAATAAGAAATGTGACGTATTGACTCTTAATGCCCCGCAAAAGCCGTTCGGCAAAAATCTCGTGTATGTATCGGTAGTTTTTCCCGAACCGCTTTTGACCAATAGGGGACAGCGGAATACAAACAATGAAAACCCCAGCCCCTTTTTGGGAGGGGCATTTATCGCTTTTCATTCTTTGTAAAGGTGTTTGGCACTTCGTGCAATATAATGTGAATAACTTCCGTCACTTGGGTTTTTTCCTACAAAAGAAAAAAAAGATGGTTTACACTTCGTGTGAAGAAAGAGAAAGAATGTTTACGGCTTTGCCATATATAGGCATTTAAAAAGCAATTAAACGCAATCAACAGCAAGCTAAACTCTTTCTGTGTCAGCCACATAAATACGACATATCTTTACATTCGGATAAGGGAAAGTCCGTATTTGAGCCGTACCAAGTCCAAGTAAACTTATTTATAAATCATTTAATTTTTTAAGTTATGGGAAAGATTAATTTAGGAATCTTAGGCAGTTTCTCTGGTAAAGTAGGGAACGTAGTCGGTGGAAGTTGGAAAGGCATTAGCTATATGCGTGCTAAAGCAGCTAATGTAAGCAATCCTCGCACTGACGGACAAGTAGGTCAGCGCAGCAAATTTGCTTTAGTGTTGGGTCTCTTAAAGCCAATGACAGGCTTTATCCGTGTAGGCTACAAACGCTTCACAACCAAACAAACAGCGTTCAATGCTGCAATGTCGTACATTTTGAACAACGCAATCACGGGAACTTTCCCTGATTTCAGTGTTGATTTGTCGAAAGTGTTGGTTTCTCGTGGTAACCTTACCGTTGCTTCCGGAGCACAAGCCCTCGCCACAAGTGGCTCAATTGGCTTGACTTGGACTGACAACTCAGGTTCGGGTACTGCATTGGCAACCGACAAAGCGTTGGTAGTGGTGTTGAATCCGGTAAGAGCTGAAGCAGTGTACGAAACTGCCGGTAGCCAAAGATCAACCGGTGCTCACGAAATTGCAGTTCCTGCTGATTGGTTGGGAGAAAGTGTTGAAGTATTCCTGGGCTTCATTACTGAAAATGGAAAAGACGTTGCTAACAGCGTTTATTTGGGTTCTGTGGAAGTTGTCTAAGCGTAGGCAATAACTGTTTTCTTGCGAGAGCCGCCCTCAAATGAGGGCGGTTTTTTTTTTATTTAGAAATTGATACCTTTGTAAATTAATTTATGTTGCAAAAACAATGAATAGAAAATTATCTACCACCTTGGGGTTTTACAACCCTTCATTTTTCCATATTAATATCGGTACAAATTCTTCATTTGAAAGATTCTTTGATAAAGACTTTTCAGTTTTTGTTCACGAATACATTCATTTTCTGCAAGATGTATGTACAATCTATGGATTAAATAACATGTACGTGTATTCTGAATATATCAGGTTTGCAACAAACAAAATATACAAATCTGAGAATAAAGAGTTTACTTCGCCAATTTTACCAACCGAAGATAATCACGAAAATATATTTCTAAACAGACAATTATGTAAATTGACAAATGGTGATACCGCAACAATTAAGAAAGTCGATAGAATAATAGATATCACTTCAATTGAAGAAGGAACTGGTTTATCAGGTTCTGCAGTTGATAGTATTGATTCTATTGTTGTTACATGTATTGATGATAAAAGTGAGGAAAACTATATTTCATTTGGAGCATTAAGTATAATGGAGAATATGGCTTATCTTATGGAACAAATGATATGTAATGAATTTGCAACTTCACCGGATTATCCCTATTCATTTGCTGAAAAAATAGTGGAGTATATATATCCAGAATTTGGTTCGGACAAATTAAATGTATTAGCACTTTGTGATTTGTCGTTACTGAATAGTAATCCAGGAAAGGTTTTTGTTCAATACTTACAAGAAATGAAATCTATGAAGTGGCTACCAACAAAACCTGAAGATATCTATGACCAAATTCTCCCGAGGAAAAACACTCTTAATGGCGGTAGTGATGAAATTACGATTGAAGATAATTATAAGCATATTTCAAAAACTGTAAGAGATCAAGTAAAAGGCTATTTTCATGACCCTGAATTATTCAAAGATATTAGAACTTGGATTGATCAATTAGTCTATAAAGGACAAGATATGAGGTTTAAAAATAAATACTTCATTCTTGATATTGCAAGAGGTGGCTCTGAAGTTTTTATGGACTTCGTCAAGAACTTTGGCACTCCATTAATTTCAAACAGTAAAGGTGAATGTACATTAGTATATCCAGAAAACCCTGATGGGGTAGAAATTGGATATTTTTATGCGATTGGTCAGATAATTTCATTTTTTGAGAGCGGGAATCCAAAATGTGAATTATTAAGCATATGTACAAGATACGGAAATGAAATTGATAATCGTTGTAATACTACACCTTGGGAAAGATGTAGAGATGAATTTTTATGCCCATATGCAATGCTGTGGAAACTGTGGAGGTTGTCAGATTTCAAACCTAAAATCATGTAACATAATTGGTAATTTATGTGCTTTAAACTGATTTTTACTATTTTTTTATTGAGTTTAGTTTTATCTATCAATAAATAGCTATATATTTGATATTTAATTATTTGGTGTTTATATTTGTTGATTTTTTATTTGTTTCATATTTGCAACATGCGTTTGCAAGTTACTGATATAATGTACTTATCACTTTTGAAGAAGTGAAATAAACCTCACCCCTAACCCCTCTCCTTGAGGAGAGGGGAATAAGATAAAAACAGCCCAACTTGATATAATTCAAGTTGGGCTGTTTTGTTTTTGTATCACAAG
>Ga0302288_1000619_pt1 | contig 27060 bp, 41 predicted proteins | sample III_Fen_N1_1_FD_194549 | JGI IMG/M metagenome (GOLD analysis project Ga0302288, IMG submission 194549) | Peat permafrost microbial communities from Stordalen Mire near Abisko, Sweden - III_Fen_N1_1 | ecosystem: Environmental > Terrestrial > Soil > Wetlands > Permafrost | place: Sweden: Abisko...
TAAGTATAGGACTTTCTTGTAGGCAATAACACAATCTTAAAGCTTCTTGATAAATTCTATTCTCAATAAAAATACCTGGTTCCATACTCTCTCCTCAAATTAACTAACAAATATATTATAACAAAATGATTAAATTTAATCAAGGTAATAAAAATGAATAAAAAGAAAAGTTTACAAATAGAAAAAATAATTGAATTACGAAACAATTTCAAGCCAAAGATGAGCCAAAAAGCTTTTGCGGATTTTTTAAATGTTTCATATTATACGATAAAGAATATTGAGACAGGCAGTCAAAAAACAATTCCTCCTGATGTTGCGTTTGCCCTTTCTCAAAAATATCCAGACTACCCAATAGCATATTGGCTAGGGGTAGAGATACCAGACAATAAAGACAAACTAAAACTAGTAAACGAATTACTACACTTCGAATTTCTAAGTCTTGACGATTTATCAGTATTCGAACTACGCAGATTAAGACAAGACCACAAGATAAACCTCAACTGGCTACTTGACGATAATAACAACAACGATAAAGATATGTTCATAGACACTCGTACAGATGAAGAGATACTAGAACAAGAAGGACTAGGAACTCTATACGCAACAAAAGAAGAATTAGAAGAGTTAAAAGCAGAAATGAGAGCCTTTAAAAACAAGTAAACAAAAAGTCATGAAACGTAGTAGTCACTTGAGTTTTAGCCTAAAATGTGTTATAATGTAAGTATGAAATTATTAAGCAATATAGCGGACTTGAAAATATTTAATCAAGTGATATACTATAATATACAGAGGTGTATTATGTCTAGAATAAAATTTAACTTTAATAAACAAAAAGCTATTGAAACTATATTGTATTTGACCAATAAAGATGGGTTAATAACAAAAATGCGACTACTCAAGTTTGTCTTTTTTGCAGACATTTACCATATAAATAAATATGGGCGTCCGATTTTGGGCGATTGTTATTGTGCAATGAAAAACGGTCCAGTCCACTCATCGTTGTACGATATGCTAAAACATAATACAAGCGACTATTTAATAAAAAACGATAAACTAATAGAATCACTAAGAGGTTATGATTGCGAACATTTTTCAAAAAGTGATGTTGAAGCTCTTGAATATGCGTTTAATCAATATTCCCAATATGAAACAATGCAACTAAGCGAATTAACGCACGCTCACAAAGCTTGGAGTAGGGCAATAGAACGTTGTCCTAATTCAAAAAACGCACCTATGAAGTGGGAGGACTTTTTTGAAGATGAAAATAGCGAAGATATACCATACTTGAAGGAAGTTTCAGGGAGAATGGTTATTTAATGTTAAAATCGGGAGAGGTTTATTGTAGCAAGAGAGATGATATAGTAGATATTAAAAATAAATATCAGCTATACCTTGACGATAAAACAGTTTTACTCATCAATTCCGAAAAAAGTAAAAGAAACGTCAGCATATTTATTAAAAAGGATGAATGTGAGTTGCTGAGCCGCGACAGTTATTTATGTATCGATAATTTATTTACTTACGATAAGAAATACAAAGTATTAGATAAAAGTCATCTTTCAACATCTGCAATAGAGCGGATTATTTCTTTAATAAGTTCAAGTAGCACTTTGTTAAGCTGCCAAATCAACCACATAAAAAGGTTATTAATGGAAGTAAAAGTTTCTCGTGAAAATTAACTAATAACTTCTTTAATATAATTTTCTACCTTCAAATAAATTCTTTTCCCTTCATCACCATAAATTCTAACCAACGCAACCAAAACCATAGCTAACTCAATTTTAAGCATACTTCACTCCGACTATCCTAGTTTCTCTTACTTCTTAAAAGTAATTGGTATTATAAACCATATAGCATATTTTATTTGTTAGCTCTTGAGGATGATTTATTTTATTTTTTACCGTGTATAATGCTTTTAAGGAATAGTTTTCCCAATATTTTAAGTCGCTTTTAAATTATTAAAAGTATATAATAGCCTAATGAGTAAACTACAAGAGGTTATCGGACAAAGAATATTTTATGCAAGGAAAGAAAAAGAGCTGTCTCAAACTGAACTCGCTGCACTTGCCAAGGTAGATAAAAATACCATCTATTTGATAGAAAAAGCGGGCGTTAACGCTAGTGTTCTTAAATTGCATAAAATCTGCAAAGTATTAGATGTAAAAATGGTAGACCTATTTAAAGGTTATTGAATTGTAAACAACTTAATATTTTAATTAAGTAGCTGTAACATAGGACACATCATGGTTTACAGAGTTGCTACAAATTTAGTAGAATGTATTGTAAACATTGTTGCCTATTGGGTTTTAAACTTTGTAATAAAATGTTATAATGAATTTAGGTCAATAGATTTAGGATTTAAAGCCTATTAACTGGGGCTTGTTCGGTTTAAGTTTTGGGAGAAACATCGGCAAAGGGGATTTATGTCTGATTTTGAGGTTAAATGTTGCAGAGCAATTTATGCTAGAAAATTTAAACTAATAGACCCTTCTGAGTATGCAAATTTGCGTAATATATGCAAATTTTTAGGGATTATACCGAAAGAAATAAAGGAAGAATTTTTCAAAAAGAATACTTGTCCTGTGTGTGGTAATTTCATACTTGAATATACAAGAATTTATAAGACTGGTAAAGTGGAAAAAAGATTTGGGAAATTAAAAAACGACAAAGCAATTAAATATCTTGTAAATGTTGAAGGTAACTATAAAGAAATTCCAGATATAAAAATTGAAACTGGTTCAAAATCGAATTTAAGTTATTGTTATGGTAAAAATAATACGATTTACAACTATAATAACAAATCAAGAGGTTCAAGAGTAACTAATCCAATAAATACAATCAAAGGTGAGTTTACACCACCTAAACAAATTTTAACAGCATGAAGTGTTGAGAGTAGAAACAATAGAAACGCTGAACAAAGTTCCTAATAGGCATATTAAGGACAGGGTAGGGGCTAGCCGTCAGCACTGCCGTTTTATCCGCAGTCTAGCACACTCTGGCGAGGGATGCAGTAACCAATCTGTAAACGCTATGACTTATCTATTATTGAAAGCTTAGAGCTTGCTCTCCGAATTTTAACAGCATAATAAAAGCCGACCAGATGTAATTCAATAAGCGTCGGTAAGGGCATAGACGCTCTTGAAGCGTTCCCCGTGTAGTTGATAGCGCGCAAATGGTTAACTACACTAAAGCTTTAAATACACTTATATAAAAAAGGCTAGATGCGCAGTACTCAAAAGGTACTGCTTTTTATTGTGAGAAATTATGAAAATGATAATAAAACTAATACTAAAATACTTAGGTAGCACATCTAATCAAGTAAATAGATATTTGATGAAGTAATGGAAAAAGATTTACAGAAAAAAGTAGTAGATTACATAAGGTCTTTAGACTTAATAGTTTACTCAAATAATCCGCCTGCTTATAAACGTATGACATACGGCACATTAAATCATCTTCCAGACCTTACCATAGTAAATTTTAACGCTTATATCGAACTAAAAGATTATAAGTATACCAAAGCGCACAAAGAACGCCAAGAAAAGCAAAAGACAAGGCGCAAAGAATTAACCAAAGCAGGGGCTAAATGTTATAAAGCGGATACCTTTGAAAAGGTTGTCCAGATAATTGAGTTTTTAAATGCAAAATTTATTTAAAGACATATTCGGAGTAGATTTAACACTTGATAAACAATCGCTAAAAGACAGTTATTTCAACGATTACATCAAAGGCAAAATAACAAAAGCCCAACTTGATGAAAAGATGAAGAAATTAAAATAAAAAGTTTAAGTCCGTTAGTTCAATGTGAGAGAACACCGCACAGATAAAGCGGAAATAAGGGGTTGCAACCTTTACGGATATCAAAAGTGGGCGGGCTAGCGAGCGAAAGCAGCTAAAACAGCATTAGTAGATTAATTCTAGATACTACTATTAACCGCCATAGTTTAGCGCATCTACCACACGCAGAAAGCGATACTGTTGCCTTTAACTAGGCGACTTTTATTCACAATTTAAAGCGGTAAATCTTATAGGCGCCAGTGCATAGAGCATAAATCTGGTGCCGCCGTTTTCGGGTTTAAGGAGAGAAGATGTTAAGAAAAATATTATGCCTTTTGGGTTTTCATACTTGGAACTACTATAACGAGCATCGCAGTACAATTGATAACTCAACATTTTGTAAAAATAGAGAGTGCATAAAATGCGGACGAATAGAAGAAAACGCATATGACTTTATGGAAAGTTACTGGACAAAAGGCTAATTTCAAAACCACCTAAAAATCCGACACTATCTATAATTGAGTTTGGCACGTGTTGGAGGGGGTAAAGTATAAAGAATTGAGAGTAAATAATATGGAGAAACAACTCTTTGAAAAATTAAAACCAACACTAGACAAATTACTAGAATTGAAGCCGTTGCTTGAATATATTTTAAAAAAAACAAAAGAAGAATTGAGAGAGTAAAGAATGAGCGTAAAAATATCAGGGCGAGCGAAAGTTCAAATTGAAGTAATACGCAAAAACATTAAACCTTTTGAAATGGGTGGGATTTGTTTTGGGCTTGTCAATAAAGATAAAATTATAATTACAGAACTTGTCGGAATGCTAAAGGATGATATTTCAGAAGTAAACGGATTTGTAAGGAATAGTTGCAAGGAATACAATAAAATAATTGCTAAGAAGTGGAAGCACTCGGACGGATTAATTAATTATGTCGGAGAATGGCACACGCACAATGAAGATTACCCAACGCCAAGCAATATTGACAATAAATTACTAAATGACATCCAAGAATATACAAATAGAATTGGTTACAAGCCCATAGTTTTAATAATTGGGCTAAAGGACAACCGAATAATGATAGGTTAAAAGAAAAATGACTTTATGGAAAAAGAAACTACTAAAACAGTACCTTGGAATGAAATCGAAGCGGATTACATAAGAGGGGAATATAAAAACCAAGATTTAGCCGATAAATATAGCATTTCCAAGAATACACTTGAGAACAGAGCCAAAAATAATAAGTGGGTACAGAAAAAAACAGACTTAAACAGAAAAATACAAAAAGAAGTAGAAAAAAAAATCATAAAAGCGGAAGTTAATAGAACACAATTACAACTTGAACTGGCTGACGCTGTACGAGAGTTAATAAGAAAAGAACTATTAAAAGGTATAAGCAATCCCGACTTTAATCCATCGAGCTTGAAAGCTCTTACATCTAGCTTGCTTGACCTGCAAAAGGTTGAGAGGACAGCAGAGGGATTAGACAAAGAAACCCAAGGCGATAACGTAGAGCCTGAAATCAATTTTATTGAGGGCTTAGACAATGGCAAAATATAAACTATTGAAAGCACAAAAAGAGTTTTTGGAAGTTCCTCATAAAAGCGGATTAGATGTAGCATTATACCAAGGTGGTTATGGTTCAGGCAAAACTTGGTCAGGTTCTTTGCTCGGCATACTATTATGCTTGAGATATAAAGGCATTAAGGGACTTGTGGGGGCTCAAACATTCCCACTTGTGAGAGATACAACATTAGTAACTTATTTAGAGCATTTAGAGGCTCTAGGATTTAAAGAAAATAGAGATTATTTTTTTAAGAAATCTGAAAGCAAACTTATTTTTAAAAATGGTTCTGAAATACTTTTTAGAAGTTTAGACGAACCGGGGAAAATAAAATCATTAAACTTAGGATTTGTTGAGATTGAAGAAATGTCTGACACAAAAGAAAGCACCTTTAAAATGCTTCTTGGACGTTTAAGACAAGCAATAAAACCCGAATGGAAAGAGTTGGGGTTTCAATATAGATTATTTGGCCACACTAACCCCGAACCCGACAAAGGCTGGCTTTATAAAGTTTTCAACAGTTCAAAAGTTAATTACAGAAAATTAATAGCCTCAACTACTGAAAACACTTTTTTGAGTGATAGTTTTGTTGAATCGCTCAAAGATGCTTATGACGAAGATTATTACAATATCAACGTATTAGGTCAAGATGGTGATTATTCAAGCGGATTAGTTGTTAAAGGGTTTAGTAATTGTAATAAAACAAGTTGCGAGGGCATAGAGTGTAAGCATTGTACAAAAAGCAATGTTAAAACTGTTAACTATTTCCCCGATATGGATTTGCATATAACTTGCGATTTCAACGTAGACCCTATGTCGTGGGCTTTGGCTCACAAAACCGAGGACAAGGTCTTTTTCTTTGACGAAATAGTAATTGAAAATACAACTACCGAAAAAACTTGTGAAGAATTTTTAAGAAGATACCCAAAGCATACTGGCAAAATAATAATAAATGGTGATGCCTCTGGTGATAATCGCTCAACTGCAAGTGAGTTCACTAATTATGCGACTATAAAAAACACTCTTAAAGACTTTGGATACATAGATAATGTTGAGTTTAAATTAAAAGGTTTTAACCCTAGAATTAAAAGCAGGGTTGCAGCGTTTAACTCAAAAGTCCTAAATTTAAAGGGTATCAGATGCGTTTTCGTAGACCATAAATGTAAATGGGTTATATATAACCTAGAGAATCTAAAGTATAAAGTCGGCACAAGCCTAATAGATGCCCCATCACATCACCAAATAAAGCAGTCAAAAGAGTTAAAATTCTTGATGCACATCTATGATGCGATTAGTTATCTAGTAGATTTTTACTGGCCTATAAAGATTGAACAACCCGAAAAGGAATAAAATGTCATTAACCTACACTAAAGAAAAAAAAGAAATAAAGTTGGATGATACAAAAGCAACAGAGTTAAAATCAAGTATTGTCAAGATGTATGATTCATTTTATGAGGATTTACAACCGCATATTTCAGACTATGAAAAATTAAAGCTTCATCTTTATGGAATTTTGAGAAATAAAGATAAAGATAAATTCTTAATGACTAAAATCTATGAACAGTCTGAAACATATATAGCACAATTGAAAAATAAATGTGCTGGAAGTGTTGAAACTCTTTTTGGTATTGAGGGTAATTCGCAAGTAGACCAAGACAATTCTAATACTATGAAAGCCTTTGTCGAGGATAAACTCGAAAAGATGGAGTATTTAACAGAATACGACACAGGAATCCCAAACTATGTTCAAAAAGGTGCGTTCTATACGTTTACTGAATGGGTCAAGAATATTCGTGAAGTTAAAAGGCTTGCAAAAGTCGACATTTTAACAGGCGAAGAAGCGACAGATGAAACATTACCCGAAAACATCACAGAGGGCAGAATAACAAAGATTGAAACCGTTTACGATGGTGCAAAGTCTGTAAGTATTAACCCTTTTTCGATAGTATTCGATAAAAACAAAGTAAAAGATTGGGATAAATGCCCGAAGATTTATAAAACTTGGTTAAGTCCAGAGGAAATCCTTGCAAGAAAAGATTATAAAATAAGCAAGGAAACTCAAGACAAATTAAAAGAAATAGGCAAAAAGAATAACAACGGCTCAATAACAAGCAATTCAAATACAACGCTATCAGATGATGCAACCAATGGCGATATGATAGAAGTATTGGAATACTGGGGAGATTTAAGACTCCCTGATGGTACGTTCTTAGAAAACTGGCTTGCGGTTGTTGTTGGACGTTTAGAAGTCGTAAGATTTTGCAAAAATCCTTTCTTGATTAATCCGTTTACAAGATGTAGCTTTATGGACCATCCCGACACAGGGCGTGAAATATCACCTTTATTGGTTGCGGTAGTAAACAACGAAAAGAAATCAGAAGTATTCAGAGCAATTGAAAAAGGGATGGCGTTTGCTAATAATCCTTGTCACATTACCAACGGCAAAATGGGATTAGAGGGCGAGAACAAAGCTGAACCTGGCAAGATTATCGAAGCCAAAAACGATGGTTTAAACCCTAACAACCCTATTATATACAGTATTGACGGCAAAGGTCTAAGTGTAAACTTTGAAGTTATGCCAATGTTTGATGCTGAAATCGAGCAATCAACAGGGATTAATAAATATTTAACTGGCAACGTAGACGGCGCTAAGGTAGATTTTGCAACAGAAGCAAGCGGAATAATGGGCGGTGGTGAAGTTAGAATCCAAAAAGACGTTGACAATATCAACAGAAAACTAACAAAACCAACCATTCAAAAGATAGCAGATTTAAACGCTAATATGATTTCCCAACCGCAACAAATTAAAATCCGTAATAACGGTAAAGTTGAGTTTAAAGAAGTCACTCCCGATGTAGTTCAAGGCTCTTATGAATTTAAAGTTGCAGATGCTAAACAGCAAACGGCAAATAAACAAAAAGCACAAATAACCGTAAATGTTCTTGAAAAAATCGCACAGGGTAATAAAAACGCCAATGTGGACGAGATAAGCAAGTTTGCTCTTGAAAATATATGCGATGTAAAAGACACATCAAAGTTCTTTATCGAAGATGGATTACAAAAAGCCATTAACGAAGTACCAGAGGAGCAGAGAGAGCAAGCAAAACAATTCTTGACAGAAGTATTGCAGAACCCACAGAAGTATCAACCACAAGCACCACAGCAACCAACTGCTAACCAATTTGTGTTAGATATTGCTGCAAAAACTATATGTGACGATAACAGATACCCTGATGATGTAAAACAAGCAATGTTACAAATGCTTCAATTGCAACCATCGCAAGAATACTTAGTAAAATTACAAGGAAAAAATAATGCACCAATTAGCTAAAAATATCAGAAGTTTAGTAAATGAATGGTTTACACCTCATAATGCCGATTGTTTTCAATCTTATAAAGATATGAAAATGAAAAGCGTATGGGATAGATTAACAATCAACAACTTTGATACACCTGAAAAGGCTTTCAGGTTGTGCCATTTAATGTTAGCTGATAAATTAGCGGTTGACGATTTAGAAGAACAAAAGCGAATCGCCGATAAATTAGACTTAGAACAAGTTAAAAAATAAACCGTAAAGCAATAAAAATACCCCTCTCTCGAGAGGGCTTTTTAGTAATACACAAATATAAAGGAAACATTATGTCAGAAGAAAATCAAGTATCAACACCAGAAGCAGTTGAAACAGAAACCCCAACGGCAGAGCCTACGGAAGTAGAAACCTCGGAAGTCGTTGAGCCTGTTGAAGAAACCGCCAAAGCTGAAAAAGATGGAACAGAGGAACAGCCTGAATGGTTTAAAAAGGACAAATACAAAACCGTTGAAGAACAGGCAAAGGCTTACAACGAAGCCGAAAAGACTATGCACGAAGCCTTAAATAAGGTCAAGGAATTAGAAAGAACGCAAACAGAGCAGAAGTTCACACAGGAAACGCAGCAAGTGTCAGAGGGGATGAAAACCCTAAGCAATCAGTATCAGCAAGCTATTGACAACTATCAAGCACAAGGCAACCAAGTTTTAGAACAAGCCTTAAATGCTCTTGAAAACGGTCAAATTAGCGGCGCAGAGTACGCACAATATGTAGCACAAGAAAATGAAAAATTCTTGAGTGCAAAAGCTAATATTGATGCAATCTACTCGCAAGAATCAAGCCAGTTAAAAGGAAAAGAAGCGGAGTTATCACAACAACGTGTTTCTAATTCGTTTAACGAGTTTGAAATCAACCAAGCTGATAAACTTGCAAGGCCTGAAAACAAAGCACTTTATGAAGCGTACAAGGCTAAAGGATACGACCCACAGGATTTAAACACGGTCTTTGAATTAGCTGAAACGTATTTGCAAAGTTATTTAAAAAGTGAAACTGCAAAAAAAGCAATCAGTTCTGACATAGAAGCTGATAAATCAGCAATGACTACCACGGTCGGAAAAGGTGGAGTTGGCACAAAGCCAAAAACAATACAAACGTTAGACGACATTATTAATTACTTATAGGAGAAAAAAAATGACATCAAAATTAAACATAGCAATTCAAAAGGTTTTTGATAAAGACCTTGAAAAATTATTGCAAAAAATTATGGTATTCGGAAACTTAGCTTGTACAAAATTTGACAAAGACATCATTTCTGGTGGCGACACAGTTAAAATTTTGTATGAAGGAGACGTAACACTCGGAGACTTGACAACAACAGGTCAAGTAACTTACGGCGATACAAACGTTTCATCTGATGAAATAAAAATCGACCAAAAACCGTATGTAACATTCAGACTTACTGATATGGAAGCTGACCAAATGGAAGGCGACCAAGCAAAAACTATTCTTGATTCCAAAGTTAAAAGAGCAGCTTACAAATTCAAAAAGCACGTTGAGGACAACTTGGCAACTCTTTACACAAAAGCTGGGGTTACTTACAACTCTTTATCAGGCGCAGGATATCAAATCACAAAATCAACAATCAATGATTTCTTGGCAGATATGCAAGTTAAATTTGACGAAGCAGATTTACCAGAAGAAAACAGATTTGCTACACTTCCACCTTGGATGGTAGGTATGCTTACAAAAGCAGATGCTAACCAATACACTGAAACTGGCGTAGATTTTAGAAAAAATGGTTTTTCTGGCGAATATGCTGGATTTAAAGTATATAAATCTAATTCTGTTTACAACGATGGAACAAACTTCTACCCAATGTTTGGTATCGATGGCGAATCTTTTGCACTTGCTACACAAAAGAAACCAAAGGTCGAAGATGCTTCAAGACCTGACTACTTCGAGCAAGCAAAGAAAATGCGTATGCTCTATGGTTTCGGTTGCCACAGAAGTGACAAATTAGGAACTGCAAAAATCATCAAATAGTTTAGTAATACTTAGGGGGCTTTTATAGCCCTCTTTTAAATAGGAGAAAATAACAATGGCTAGAACAGCAGACACAATCAATTTTATAAACACCGCTGATTGTTTGGACGTAACAGGGAATTACCAAGTAATAGACGCAATCACAGGCGTAGGAAACGGTATGGCAATAGCTGACTTTTTCAATGCTCGTGATAACTATGGTTTCTTGGTAATTAACAACACAACAGTATCAGCAAAGAAAGTTACACTAGTAGCTGGAACAGAATACCCACAAGGCAAACAAGGAAACTTAGACGTTTCTTGTCCTGCTTCAAAAGTGTCATTAGTAAGAGTAGAAAACCCTGCGAGATTCTCACAGGCTGATGGCTCTCTAATTGCAGAATTTGAAACTGGTATGACTGGATTCGCAGCACCTGTAGCTTTCAGAACATCACTAGGATTATAAACCTATGATAATTAAAAATATCAAGACAAACGTTGAGATAGATTTTAATTGTAAATCAGACAAGATACTAGCCCAAAAGCTAGTATCTGACCCTGATTTTGAAGTTATTTCTATGACTGATGAAGAAAAAGAGCTATTGGTAAAAGAAGAAGTAAAAGAAATCTCGCTTGAGGATAAATTACTTGGTAAAGAAGAACCAATAATAACAATTTTAAATACAATACCAAAAGAAAAAGCTAAAGACAAAGCTAAATTTTGGCAAACTAATTAAGGAGAATAAAATGGCTAAGAAGAAAAAATGCAAAACTAAAGGATGCTAATTAATGAATTATTTTGAAATACTAACACAATTTTGCAGAACTAATACAGTCGATGAGCAACCACCTGCTTTCAGTGCATCTGATGAAGAAACGTACAAAAAAAAGCAGATGATTAAGGACGCAAACGCCCATATTGTCCAATATACGGATTGGAAGTTTAGAAACAAAAAACCATCTATGCCGACTGTTATAGGTCAAAAGGAATATGACTTACCGTTAGGCACTATACAGGGCGTTTACTTAAATGGTTCTAAATTGGCGTTTATTGAGGACGAACTATTACTACAGGAATGTAGCGGAAAACCATCAGGTTATTATGTAAACAGAGAAGATAATAAGATTGGATTTGATAAAACTCCTGATTCAGTTTATCCGATTATTGTTAAATATAAAACCGATAATCAAGCTGTTACAGCAGACGGTACTCAAAAATTAAATTTAGAACTTGAAACAGATACATCAATAATCCCAGAACAATATCAAAATATAATTGTTATGTATGCCGAATTGCTTTATATGCGTGATAAATCAACCAAAAATCAGACAGATGCTAAAGCAAATTATAGAAATAGACTAACAGAACTTATGACTTATGACAGGGGAACGCTTGAAGCAAGCCCAACTATTGTAATGTAAGGATTTAAAATGCAATTTAAAAACTTTTCAGACGGATACAGAACGAATAATATAACGGTTAATTCTTTAAGCGCTGGATATAATGTAGAATTATTAAATACTCCTTACGGTAGAAATATTTATAGAAGTAATGGGAACACCCTTGTTAAACAAGTACCTAATAATGAGAAAATTATCGGTGGTTTTGATTATGAAAAAGGGGACACTCATTATGAGTTAATTTTTACTAATAGTGGAACTGAAAGCAAAGCATATTTATTCTTTAATGAGACTTTGACCTTAATAAAAGGCGGAATGAGCGAAGATGCTAGATTCTTTAATGCTGTAAATTACAATAACGGTGCATTTATTACAAATGGTATAGACGCTCCATTTTTCTATGAATACGGTGCAAGTCCTGCAATAATTAATATTGATTGTGTATCATATACAGATGTACAAATCAGAGGATTGGCAATAAAAGTATTTGATAATAGAATATTTATCGGCTCAGGTCACGAGTTATTTTCTTGTGGGCTTGGTGATCCGACTGATTGGTCTAGTTCAGATGTTGAAACAACTCGTGCCGGATACATCTATAATTTTATGAACAGATCATCAAGTATAAAATCTATTGAAACTTACAAAAATAGTTTGATGATTTATAGAACTACTGACACTGTACGTTTAAACGGAACAAGTGGAAGTTATGAAATGGATGTAATATCTAATGTGGGTACATCTAGTCCATTTTCAGTTACAAATTTAGATGATTATCAAATATATTTCTTAAAACATATCAACGGTGTTGGAGTTTATTACATATCAGCTAACGAATTAGGAACAATAAAAGCAGAAAGTGAAATCAGCACATTTATTCACGAAGAATTTGCAAATATTGACAATACAAGACTTGATGAAATTTATGTAATAGCCAACACTAAAAAGAATGAAGTCTGGATTCATATACCAAGAACAGATTACCCAAATAATTCTTATTGGATTATTTATAATTTAACCGCAAAATGTTTCTTTCCTCCTAGAATAACTCAACCTATAACATCGGCTTGGTTGTTTAACGGAGAAATATATATCGGAACAGCAGACGGTAAAGTATTGAAAGAAGACAGTGGAAATACTTTTGATGGTAATACAATTTCATTCAGTGCAGATACTTGCTCGATGGATTTTAATACATTAGTTAAAAAGGAATTTGATGAACAGTGCAGATATACCCTTGACGGAAAAAAACAGAATAATTTTATTCTTTCTTTTATTAAAAATGATGATGAAAGAACAATAATAAGTAAAGAGATTGTTGCAGTTCCTAATGGTTGCCTTATTTGGGCTAAAGATGATAAAGCAACAGACCTAAAATACTTCTGGGGTCATAATTTTGCAGGAACTACACCATTAATATCAAAATGTGGGAAACCTTCAAGTTTTAGTACTTTAAAAATTAGATTTTCAGGTACAGGGGATTTGGGAATTCTCAATTTTGAATTACAAAACCCAAAATTGGCTTAATTATGCATTTTATATCAACGAATAATGATGATTTTCCCTATAAAGCTGTCAAAGAACTTTACGAGGAATATTCACAATATAACATTTCAGGAAACAACTTATATATTGATGAACTTATCAGCCTAAACATATTTTTTGCAGTTATGGACAATAAAAAATTTATCGGTTGCCTTTATTTACACAATTTTGGTATCGATAGCGTTTATTTATCAGGCTTTAGTAAAAGAAAGCAACCAAAGGCTAATATAAGAGCCATAAGCGAATTTATTAATAATATTACACAAAGATACATATTATCTTCTACACCCCACGCACACGCAAAGCTATGTTTGTTACGTGCAGGGTTTAAACAAATAGCAACAGATTTATTTTTATACGAAAGGAATTAATTATGGGCGGAAGCAATTCAGAACCATCAGCAGAAGCACAAGTAAAATCAACTTATACCAATGGTTATGGTGATAGTGCGACTCAAGACGGTTTCACACCGTCAGCATTTAACCAATCTCAAATGAGTGCATATCAAAGTGCAATACCTACTTTACAATCTAAACTTTATGATACAAAAGGGGCGGACACACAAGCCAGAGCAGCAGCAGACGCAACAAAAGCAAATGGTTTGAAGTCATTTACTCGTACAATGAACGATAGTTTTGGAACTAATATGGCAGATGCAGCACATAGATTTGGTAGTTTAGATAACTCTACTTTTGATAGTATGAATAAACGTTTTGGACAAGCTACATCAGATGGATTAACTGCTTTACAAAATGATTACGATGCTAATTATCAAAACAATATGAACAACCAACAAAGCTATAACCAAAACAACTTAAATTCTGCACTTAACGGTATGGGTAATCTTTATAACCTTGCTAACGGTCAATCACAAAATGCGTTGAATTCTAGTAATGCTAGCAATAACTTTAATAATACTCAATACGGAACACAAGCTAGTATGTTTAATGCAAAAACTGCAGCAGACGCAGCCAAACAAGCTGCTATGTACCAAGCAATGGGAACTGCTATGTCGGGTGGAATCAAACTCTAAAAACTATAACCATAAAAACCGCCAGCACCGTTAGGATTCAGCATAACTTGGTGAGAGCCTTGCATACCGTAGTAACCGCCCGCATAATTTGGGAATAGGAACATTGGACCGGAATTGTTATTATATGCTTGTTGTGAATTTGGAGAAATAATACTTGGATTGTTAAAACTTTTTAAAAATCTATCTAATTTACCAATTTTTAAATCCTTAGAACTATCTGGTTTAAGTTCACTTATGCACATTTTTTTATTATCCAAACAATCAGTATAATAACCCCAAGTGCCCTCACGACAATACGCAAAAGTATTGTTATCAACAAAATTACAATTATGTTTAACTTGACCGTTAGTAAAAATAACAGTATCGGCATAAACTGGCAAAATTAAATTGATAACTAGTAATATTAAAATAAATTTTTTCATAAAATACCTCATTTTCTTATAAGAATAACACATTTCTTGAATTTTTCAAGAGTAAGGATGAAATTCATGAACTTAAGTAAAGTTTCAACATACGATTTAGTAGCCGAACTTAAAAGCAGAGAGAGTTTTATAGATGAATTGTTTATCGAGCCAAGAGACGAATTTAAAATAATGGTCAGACCCAATAAAAAATACATCAAAAAATGGTGCGTAGATGCCCCAGAAGTTATCGACCAGAAATGGAAAACAATATATAAAGATTCAGGAATAGCAGGGATTATAATTTACGTTGACTAACTTCTCTTTCAGTATAACTATCTACAATGCGAGCTCTAAAAAACTTGCTCTTTGAGTCAGCTTTCATAAAATCATCATAAATCATAGAAATAACAGGAAAATATTCGTAAACTTTCCCACTTTTAAACTCTACTTCAAGAGTATCCCCATTATGCCCTATTGATTTGATAAAACTTGAAACAACTTCTTTTCTAATCATCTTTTACACTCCAATTATTAACAAACCTATAAAACCACACTACCGCATGCTTTTCAAGCGAAAGGATAATAAATGAACTTTCTAGAACAATTATTAATCAACCAAGAAAATAACAAGGCTAATTCAACTCCAAAGTTAAGCCCGTTACAAACACCTGAACAATTTGCACAAAATCAACAAGTGCAGCAACAAAGACAGGGATTAACAGAAAAGCTTCAACAACCAGGTTCTTTAACTCGTGGGCTTGAAAACTTTTTAATCCATCCAAGGGATGCTATTTTTGGTGCAAAATCACCACAGCAAGAAGTACCAGTGTCTTATCAACAACCATTAGTTGGAGTAGATATGACGCAAAACGATTATAATAACGCACAATCTCAAGGGTTATTACCTGAAAGTCCGATGATTTCAACAGGAGTAAAAGAAAATCCAAGAATAGGCGGACTTTTAAGTGATATAGCAGGAGGAGCGAAAGAAAACGCTCAAACTCCTTTTGATATGTCAAACATTGAAAATAACCAAACGTCAGATGGACGAAACAAAGGACTTGCTTATCGTTTAGGTGAAGGTTTAGGAACAGCTGGTAAGTTTATGGCTTCACCTGCTGGTAGAGCAGTCGGAACTGGGTTATTAGTTGCGGCTACTGGTGGAAATCCTACACAAGCTATAACATACGGTTTACAAGCTGGTGTCGGTAATTATCAGAACGTCCAAGAAGATAAAATGAACAGAAATCTATTGCAGTCGCAAGGAATTAACACAGAAAATATCCGCGGATACTTGAATAACGATATGGCAAAAAGTTATACGGATAATTACAAAAACCTTAACGATTCAAGATACAAATTCGCTAGTCTTGAGCTAAGAGATAAGCTTGCAACAATGCAAGACAATACAACAAAAGCCAAGTCTATTATGGACGCTTTTAAAAGTAATATGATTGACGAAACGCAAGCGGTTAATTTAGCAAATATGTACGGTCTTTCAGTAAATGATTTGCAGGAAAGTAATCAAACTAAAAACACAAAAATTAATGAATATCTTGCCCCAGCTAAAAAACGTGCCTACGAATTAGCTCCACAAATAGCAATGGGTAATTTAGGCGTTGCACAGAATAATTCAGCTATCAACGGTGGACGTTTAAATTTACAACAACAAGAATTTGACTACAAAAAAAATAATCCTAATGCTGGAAAAACAGAAGAACAATTGGCAAACTTACAAAACTTAAATCAAGATTTACAAGATTTTCAAACAATGTTTGATACAGTTCCGAATGCCAAAGCTGGTATGGGTTATCAGGCAGAAGTGGCAAAAAATAAATTAAGACGAAATGTAATGTCTTTATCGCCTCACGAACAGTCATTTGAAACTTCAAGGAACAACTTGAAATTTAGAATTATTACAGCTTTAGATGATGCAGGAAAACGAGTTACAAACGTTGAAATGAACCAAATTGATAAAGCTTTACCATCTTTGGATATGACATATGCCCAAAAACAAGCAGCTTATAAGGAATTAAATAGACTTATAACAAACAAATACGGTATAAAAATGGGTGCTATACAAAGTATACCAAGTTCGCAACCTCAACAAAATAATAAAACATTCAAATCTGGTAAATATACAGTTACAGTACATTAAGGAGTAAAAATGCCGAATTACACAGCTAATTATAATGGTAAAACAGTAACTTTAACGGGCGATGCTCCACCAACAGAAAAAGATTTTGATGCTGCTTTTTCTCAAATTGATAGTCAACCACAATTTACCGATTCAGAAATGAACACAATAAATGCAGGAAAACCCATTGAGGCTACAATAGAAGCAAGCCCACTAGCGGACAAATTAAATAACCCTGCTAGTAATTTTGTGCACGGATTATCAGAAATACCAAGAGCAGTAGGCGGCTTCGTAGGAAACCAAGTATTAAGACCGTTAGTAGGTAAAAAACCTTTACCTAGCCAAGACTTACAACAACTTTATGATAATTCGTTAATAGCTGGACAACCTGCTAAAACTGGTATAGGTAAAGTAGCCGAATTTGCAGGAGGTTTAGCCCCGACTTTAGCATTACCAGAAGCGAATGTGTTTAAAGGTGCAGGACTCGCCTCTAAAATAGGAAATATGGGTTTAACTGGCGCATATCAAGGCGGTTTAATAGGAGGAGTAGGAGCACAAAATAACGGTCAAAATCCTATTGAGGGTATAAAGCAAGGCGCTCTAGTCGGCAGTGCTATCGGTGGAGGTTTACCAGTTGCAGGACAAGTATTTGAAAAAGTAGCCCCTACTCTTGGAAGTATAGCTGGAATTAATAAAAATTCTTATACTACATTATTTGATAATATGAAAAATCCTACATCTAATATGCCAGTAAATAGAGCCTTATTAGATGGTGTCCTAGGTAAAAAAAGTGCAAAAACTGGTGAAATGGTAGGTAATGAAATAGAAAAACTTAAAACTATGCCCGACCTTAACCGTGACGAAATAAATAATTTAACCCAAGATACTATCGATAAATACGCAAATGGAGCAACAATAAATCCTACCGCGGACGCCGTAAAACCTGACTTAAAACAAATTCAAAAATATTTAGATGAAGGGAATAGCCAACTCATACAACTACCGAACGGACAGACTATGACGTCTGAAGAATTTACCCAATTTTTTCCTGATATGAAACCAGAGGAAATCAATGGGAAAGTTATAGATTTAGGTGGTATTAAGCCAATGAATTTACAAGTTATAAAACAGGATTTACAAGATAAACTAGATTTTAATCCAGATAACCCAACCTATACCAAACAAGGTTCTGCGTTATTAAGAGATTTACAGCACCAATATAAAAATAAACTTGAAGAATTAAGTCCAGAATTAGGAGAAGCAAATAAAGCTCACCAAATAGCAAAGTCAGCAGAACAATTTAAAAACTTACTACCACAAGGGAAATACCATAAAGCTAGAATAGCAGCAGAACTTGGGGGTATTATTCCTGCGGTAGCTGGGGGAATGACACATAATCCATTCTTATCTTCATTCGGAGCAATAAGTACTCTGTTTTCACCATTGGCTCACGGAATACCAATGGCAGGGTATGAAATCGGTACAAAAATATCTCCATATCTTCCAAGAGCCCTAACAACTGGAATTAACCAAAAATAAAATAAATATTCTACACAATAAGTCCACTGTAATCGGTGGGTTATTTTTGAAAGGAAAAATATGACACAAATAGGAATCAACGGCCAAATGCGTTTTAGCGCCGATACCCCAGCAGTAGCGGACGATGTGAACGCTAATTTTGATGTTTTCAAAACTGCACATAATGATACAGATACAAGAGTAATAACGTTAGAAAATAATATTACAAATTATTTAGACAAAACTATTTCTAACACGTTTCCTTTAGTTCAAAAGTACAAAAGTACTACAATAACAGGGGCAACAAACGCTACTCCAATTGTGATTACTTCGGTCGCACACGGTAGAAGTACAGGCGATAAAATATATAACGAAAATGTAGGCGGGAATACTAACGCAAACGGTGTTTTCTCAATAACAAAATTAACCGATGATACTTACAGTCTTGACAATTCAGTCGGGAACGCAGCTTATACTTCGGGTGGTACTTCCTATCTATTGCCTAAAAACCTTGAGGATTTAGCGAATAAAGCATTTGTTTTAACTTCGGGGAAAGAAATTAAATCACTTGGAAGTATTGCAGCAAGTTTCACGCTATCTAGTGGGAAGTCAAAAGGCAACATAACGGACAATATTTCAATATCTTTGCCAACTACTGGTTTAATTTCAGGTATTGAAACTAAATGTGAATTTGATTTTAGCTTACTTAGCGGTAAAACTTTAACAATTCCAACCAGTACTAACATAATTTGGAAAGGTACAAAACCAACAGCATACTCAACAATAACCACAGGGAATGAGGAAAAAGCTAGAAATACTTTGATATTCACTACTAAAGATGGTGGTACAAATTGGGTAGCCGAATATTTTAATGCGGGTGGTATTGAAATAGCTTTCACACAACCAGTATTAAATGCCAATGGAACTCTTGGAGGTTCCACTTTCGCCGTTTATACTTCTGCCGTTTATGGTGCAGGAGTTTACGCTTATGCGTTCTCTGATGGTAACGATGGTTCCACCTGCTATGGCCCAGATTATGCGACCCCTTATGATATTTTATACAACCCAATTCCTTTAAAAGTGCCCAATATATACGTAAACAGTAATATTGGGGGTTACACAGTCTATGGTTCAAATGATAATTCTACATATACAACACTTACAAGTGGAGCCTTTACAAGTGGTGGCGCTAATACTATATCTATTCCGGCTATTAATCAAGGATTTTATAATTATTATAAGATACAACCAACTAGCCGATTATCAGGAAATTATATAACAGTTATGACAATTACACTATTAAATGGTGTTTATATAGCTACTTAGAAAGGATTTTAAAATGACAGTATATGGAAAAATAGAAAACAATAATTTTATACCAGCGCCTTACGGTAATACAGACTTTTTAGTGTCACAAGGTTATTCAGCGTTTACCGATGAAGAAGCCCAAAACTATATAACAAAAGGGCTTTTACAGTCTCAAATAGCCGAAATTGACTTAAAGAGAATAAGAGCAAGTATTGAGCCATCTATCAAAGACGAAACAAGCGGTCAAACTTGGCTTGAATTTTACACTGAGCAAGTACAGGAATTAAGAGAGCAAATCGCTTCTTTATAACTAAGCATTAAGCTACCAACAAATGACAAGCTCAAAAGGCTTGAATTTTTGCTGCACAAATACAGGAATCAAGGTAATAGGGATAAAAATGGCAGAAATAAGCAAAATACATTCTTCTAATCAAATTGTACCAGCTGGAAATTTAAACAAAAATTTTAATTCTATCAACGAACAATTGGAGCTACTAGCTGGAAGTGATTATGCATCCAAAATAGAAAATTTAAACGGGGCTATATCAAGCATTGTAGACGCTAAAACTTATAGCTGGGGACAAATATTGTCTAAACCAATTTTGTTTAATCCTACCTTGCACAGCCATAGTGTATCGGAAATAAACGACTTACAAGCCTTATTGAATGACAAAGCGAGCATAGCAGACTTGAACAGCATATCTACGAGCATAGATGGCGGTAATGCAACAAGCATTTACCTAGAAACACAAATAATCAATTGCGGAGGGGCATAATGGCTAGCAAAATACAATTAAGAAGCGATAGTTCCGCTAACTGGATTTCTGCAAATCCAATATTAGCACAGGGAGAAGCTGGAATCGAATTAGACACTAACGAAATAAAAATCGGCGATGGTTTAACTCACTGGAACAATCTTGAATATTTATCAATAGATTCAAGTATTCCAACTGCTAGTATAACAATAAAAGGTGCTGTAAAAATAGGCAATGGGCTTTCTGTTACTGGTGACGGCACTCTTTCAGCAAATGTGCAGTCACAAATTCAATCTGATTGCAGCCAAACAGATAATACAAAGCCTGATTATATTAAAAATCAACCTGATTTAACGCTTAAAGCTGATAAATCGTCCACATATACTAAAACAGAAGTTGATACTTTAATAGATGAAATCCCGACACCAGACGTAAGCGGTCAAATAACAACGCACAATACAAGCAATACAGCGCATCAAGATATTAGAACAACGTTGAACAACAAGGCTAACGTTTCAGATATACCAGATGTAAGTAACTTTGCTACAACTTCGCAAGTTGATACCAGAATCCAAAATATTGTTGGTACTGCTCCTGCTGCTTTAGATACTTTAAAAGAGATTGACGATCAGCTTAGTAATGACGAAAGTGTTGTCGCTGGATTAGTAAATACAATTTCTACAAAAGCAAATCAGGCAGATTTAACAAGCGGGTTAGCAGAAAAAGTTGATAAGTTGGGCTTTATTGCTACTGACAATAATTATACCACTACGGAAAAAACAAAATTAAGTGGGATTGAAGTAGGCGCTCAGGTTAATCCAGATTTAACATCTTATGCACAAAGTACAGATGTGGCGACTGCTTTAACTTTAAAATCAAATCTAGCGGGTGGAAATACTTTTACAGGCAATCAAATTTTAGATGCTTTGTTTATAGACAGCTTAAATCATAAAGTTGGAATAGGCACTACCTCACCATCCGCACAATTGACACAAAAAACTACTTCAGACTTAGAAACAGCCACTTTAGGCGCTGAATTATTAACCTCAAGCGGTTGGACTTCTACAGATTGGACTGGTAGTTTTGCTGCTGGATGGACACATACTACAGGCAATACAAGCGCATTGTCTAACTCTTTAGCTGCTGTAAACGGCAACTATTATCAAATATCTTACACAATGACTGGCAGAACAGCAGGAAATATCATTGTTCTTTTCGGAAGTCAAACACTTGCGGTGAACGCTAGCGGTTCTTTCACTATGAAGGCAACAAGCACGTCTAATTTTTCGGTTGCTACAACTACAGACTTTAACGGTACAGTTACTTTTTCAATAAAACAAATAACGGCAATTACTTCCCCTGTATATGCCATTCAAGACAGCACAGGAGTAAATTCTTTAGAAATTCGCTCAGGTCTAAAAACTGCTAATAATACAATTTTGGGTAACAGTGCAGGTACTAGGATAACTACTGGAACAGCCAATACCTTTACAGGTTATAGTGCTGGACAAAATACGGCTAGTGGAGTAGGCAATACATTTTATGGATATTTAGCAGGCCAAAATAACGTTAGTGGTAATAGTAATGTATTTGTTGGGGGTAACTCTGGTGCTAATAATACCGCAGGATTAGCAAATATTTTTGTTGGCTATAATTCAGGATTTAACAACATTAATGCTAGCAATAATGTATATGTAGGTAATGCCGCTGGAATGTTGAATACTACTGGCTCTAGTAATACGTTTATTGGGACTAGTACAGGTTATAATAACACTGGCAGCTCGAATACATTTAATGGCTATGCAGCAGGCATAAGCAATACGTCAGGTGGGAATAACTGTTTCTTTGGCTCTCAAGTTGGCTATTCAAACACTACAGGCTCAAATAACGTTTGTATGGGGATAAATTCAGCACAATATAACGCTACAGGCTCAAATAATATAATGTTTGGTACAAATGCAGGACGTGTTCTTGCCGATGGAACAACTAATAATACCACTTGCAACAATAGTATATTTTTAGGTTATGGGACAAAAGCAAAAGCACAAAGCGGAACAAATGAAATTATCCTCGGATTCAATATCTCTGGTAATGGTTCAAACACAACTACGATAGGCGGTGGTGGAACAACCAACACATATATAGCAGGACAAACGCAAGCAATTTCTTTTGCAAGTACGTTACAAACTCTTACTGATGCCTCAAACATTGCTTGGGATTTATCTTTAGGCGGTATTGGTTCTGTTACTTTGGGCGCTGCTGGTAGAACTTTAGCAAATCCAACAAACATAGTCGCAGGTGCAACTTATAAATTAATAGTTAAACAAGACGCTACAGGTTCAAGAACGATAACAAGTTGGGGAAGTTATTTTAAATTCTCTAACATTAGTCCAGTATTAAAAACAGCAGCTAACGCAATTGACATTTTTGAGTTTGTTGCGATTGATACGACAACATTATTATGCGTTAACTCGCTCGCTTCTTCTAGTGGTGCAACTTATACAATGTCTACTTCTGGAACTACATTACGTAGGGTTTGGAGTGATGGGCTAATTGAACAATGGGGTTATGCTACAAGTGCTAGTGACACAGATATATTTATTGCTTTTTCTATTCCTTACACTGTAGCCCCTAAAATATTCCCAGTTAACAGCTCAAGCTTAAATGCTGGTATACTTGGTATGCACGCAGGTGTAAACCTTGCAGCTGGCGCAATCAGCACTACTGGATTTTATGCTAGATTATCGCCGATATTGAGTAAATATTGGTATTCTATCGGTTATTAGTAAGGAGTTTTTAATATGGATAATATATTTATCAAACCTTGGACTGAAGATTATAGTATCTTCGCAGCACAAGTACAAACAAACGGTCAAAGAATTGAAGAAGATGAGGTTGCTTATTATGCGCTTTATCCTAATCAAAGATTATTGAACGGTGAAATTGTTGACAGCCCTTGTCCTATATTTTCAGCTAATCAATTGGCAGTTAAAAAAATAGATTTATTAAACGAAATTGCAGAACTCGAAAAATCTCAACTTCGTGCAGTAAGAGAATTAATCATAGATCCGACAAGTACTTTTCCTTTGAATAAGTTAAAAAGTATTGACAGTCAAATTCAAGATTTGCGTACACAGATAGAGGGGCTTTGATATGGATTTACAAACAATAGGAATTTCTCTTGGCGGAAGTGCAACGGTAGCATTTGCAATTGTTAAAACTTTAGTTAGAGCAGAAGCAAGAAAAGAAGTTGCTCCCGACATAGAAAAACTACACGGACGAGCAAATATTATTGAAAAAGATTTTGTAAGATGTGAATTTTGTAAATTACAACACGATAATCTAACAAAAACCCTTCAAAGTATGGATACAAAGCTAGACACCTTAATAGCTAAGTTATAGGAGGATTTATGAAAATTCAACACCTCACGCAAAGCCCTATAAGAGACGTTATACGCCCTGTAGGTAGTAATAGACCTAAGAAAATACCGCCGTTTATGGGCAATCCTTGCAAGATGGTATATTTAGCGATTAAGTTTAATGGGAGTGATTATGACGGATTTAAAAAGGGGCAAATATAATAAATTTAAAAGAATAGTTCAATTAACAGATTTTCACATTCCTTTTCACGATAGAAAAACATTAAGTGCAGTTTATAAATTTTTAGAAGACTTTAAACCTGAGCAAATTATTTTAACAGGTGACATTTTAGACTTTTATAAACTTTCTAGATTTGATAAAGACCCGAAAAGATATACAACTATTCAAGATGAAATAGACAAAGCATATCCGATACTAAAAAAAATGACTGAATTGTGTTCAGAGGTTCATTTCATAAAGGGTAATCACGAAGATAGACTTATGAAATACTTAAAACGCAATCCTGAATTGGCGAGTATAAAAGTCTTAGAAATTCCAAAATTATTAAATTTAGACACTCTTGGAATACATTATCATCCTTATGAATATATTTACAATGATTTTAGATTTACACACGGTGAGTTTGTAAGACCTGATAGTGGAGCAAGCGCAAAAGCAGAAGCATTAAAATACGGCTCTAATACTTCTAGTGGACATACTCATAGACTTGGAAGTTATTTAAAAACTGATGCTCGAGGAACTATTGGAGCGTATGAAATGGGTTGTTTATGTCAATTAGATCCTGAATATATAAATGGTGTACCAAATTGGGTACAAGGTTTTGGGGTTTTCCATTTTGATGATAACCGGTTCTTTTGTCAGCAAATACCAATTATAAAACACGAATTTATTTATGGTGGTAAGAGATATAACGGTGAGTAATTTACCGCACGGTAAAAAACGTTTTGCCAACGCCAGCAAAACGATAAAAATTTACCGTACAGGAAAGAGGGAGTGAATGAAAGATTTAATAGTAGGAGTAGGAACACCGATTAAAAACCATATTCCCGAGGTCGGGAAAAAGGTCGGTGCAAAATTTGACAACGACAAAACACGTATGGATTTATTAATGTGCGGATGCGCTAAAGCATTGGAGCAAGTCGCAAAAGTTTTGACTTTCGGGGCTAAAAAATACGCTGATGATAATTGGCGGTTAGTTCCTGACGCAAAGAAAAGGTATAATGCTGCACTTCATAGACATTTAAATGCTTATTATCAAGGGCAACTGTTAGACAGTGAAACAGGCTTGAGCCATTTAGCACACGCACAATGTTGCTTAACCTTTTTACTTGAATTTGAATTGGAGGGTAAATGAATACAAGTTATAACAAAAACTTAGAGCAAACAGATGTATTCTTTGACAAAGACGATAATTGTTTAGAATGCGCCTTCCAAGAAGTATGCCCTTTAATAAGTGCTTTACAACACGAAAAAGCTTTTTTGGCTACATACAACGAGCCAATAGAAAATTGCGCATTATCGAAACTAGGCAACAATATGACATTTTCTTTATTGGGAGATATAAATTATGATTAATTATTTTTGTTGGTGGAATAACAAATACATTGAAATGGATGAATGGGTATATTGGTTAATGCACGATTGCCAAGGGGGTTAAATGAAAAAGTTTTTTGTTACTCTTTTTGGGATTTTAGTACTTCCATTAGTACTCTTAGATTTTACTATTGAAATAATAAAGGATGAATTATTATGACTTATGCAGAATATTTATTATTAGCAAAAACAAAGAAAATATCCGACCATTTTACGCTATATGACGTTTGTCATTCGGATACAGCTTTACAATATAAAATAGACAACACGCCAACGGCGCAAATAATTGTTAACGCTACGCAATTAGCGAATAAATGCTTAGAGCCTATTAGAAAACATTTTAATAAACCGTTGGTTGTAAATTGTATTTTTAGAAGTCCAATACTAAATACTAAAATCGGCGGGGCAACAAATAGCCAACACCGTTTTGGACAAGCGTGTGACTTTGTAATCTCTGGTGCTGATTTAAAAATAGTTTTTGCGTGGTGCAAAACTAATTTAGACTACGACCAAATTATTTTCGAAAATCAATGGATTCATATAAGTTACAACAACACTGGAAAAAATAGAAAACAAGCATTGAAATTAGTTAACGGTAATTATTTACCAGCATAAAAGAAAGTAGGGAATTATGACAAACGTAAAAGAAACAGCAGTAAAATTAGTAAATTTAGTAATTGCAGATGCACAGGACAAAGATTTATCGGGTGAAGAAAAAGAACACAAAGTATGTGAATTTCTTGTCAAACTTGATGATGCTTTACCTGTAGCGGATTTTATACCAAACGCTTTAGAAGCTGAAATTTTAGAGTTTGGAGTTGATAAAATTCAAGAATATTTCGCAAAACTAGATATAAAAGCATTAGTAAAAAAATGCTATGAACGCATTAAACATTTATTTCACAAAGCTTAACTTCCTAACCTCGAGGATTAAATCTCTCTCTTAGCTCTCTCAAATTATTTGAGGGGGCTATTTTTTTGCCTATTTGTTATGATTGTAACGTAAAAATGTAATATATTTGTTATAAATAGTAAATGCTCACGGAATGCTCACAGCATATATTAAATCTATCAAATCTATCAAAATGAGAATAACCCTGAAATCCTTTATTTGTCTTATTTTATTAAATTGATTAAATCTATTAAATCCTTTAATTTACCCTATAATCACCCTGCTAAGGTGTTGTGGGGAGTAATCTTCACCGAGGGTTCGAATCCCTCTTTCTCCTTTTTTAAAGAGACTTTCGAGATTTTCGGCAGTCTCTTTTTTAATGTCTTTTTTATGGAATGCTCACGAAAATGCTCACGAAAAGT
>Ga0302288_1000622_pt1 | contig 27017 bp, 16 predicted proteins | sample III_Fen_N1_1_FD_194549 | JGI IMG/M metagenome (GOLD analysis project Ga0302288, IMG submission 194549) | Peat permafrost microbial communities from Stordalen Mire near Abisko, Sweden - III_Fen_N1_1 | ecosystem: Environmental > Terrestrial > Soil > Wetlands > Permafrost | place: Sweden: Abisko...
TAGGGTTGGTAGCTGCCTTTTTGTTTAATCCATTGATTGGTGTTCTTGCAGATCGTACAAGTTCAAGATGGGGTAAATTCAGACCTTGGATTCTTTTTACGGCTGTTCCAATGGGTGTTATTGCGTTGTTGGCATTTTCAACACCTGATTTTTCGTACAAAGGTAAATTGATTTATGCTGCAGTAACTTATACGCTTTTATTGTTGTGTTATGCTTCAAGTAACTTGCCTTATTCTGCTTTAAGTGGTGTAATTACAGGCGATATGAGTGAAAGAAACAGTCTTTCTTCTTATCGGTTTGTGGCTGTAATGTTTGCTCAGTTCTTTGTTCAGGTATTTATGTTGCCTATCATTATTTATGCTGGACATGGCAATAAAGCGGTTGGTATTGAGCAGGTAATGACCTGGATGGCTATCTTGGGTACAGTGTTGTTGCTTATTACATTCTTGACAACAAAAGAGCGCATCGTTCCAAGACCAGAACAAAAATCAACATTGAAAGAAGATTTTTCTGACCTTTCCAGAAATAAACCTTGGTTTATAATGCTTGTTTTGACTATTTTATTGTTCGTTACTCTGGCAATGAAGGGTGGTTCATACGTATATTATTTTTATAACTTTGTGGATAGACCAGCACTTGCAAACTTAATTAGCCCAGTAATTGCAGGTTTGAATAGCATGGGAATCAATTTCTTTGGTTCTGATCCGGTTTCAGCTGGATTAGGTCTGTTCAATGCTGGTGGAATTATTTTCCAAATTATTGGTATTTCTTTGTCTAAAAAATTAGCTGATAAATATGGTAAACGTGATGTATTTAAAACAGGATTGTTTATTTCAACCTTATTCATTTTAGCATTCTACTTCTTTACTCCAAGTAACGTTATCTTAATGTTCGGATCTCAAATACTTCATGGATTCTTCTATGGTATTACCGTTCCAATTCTTTGGGCTATGATTGCGGATGTTGCTGATTTCTCGGAGTATAAGACTTCTCGTAGAGCAACTGCAATTATTTTTTCGGCAATGATGGTTGGACTTAAAGCAGGTTTGTCAATTGGAAGTGCACTTGTAACTTGGATCTTAGGTCTTTATGGATATATTGGAAAAGCTGGTGCAGCTGCAGGTGCTGAAATAGTGCAACCCGCAACTGTGGCTGGAGGAGCTAAAATGTTGGTGAGTATTTATCCATCTATTCCTTTCTTAATAGGCGTTGGTTTGTTGTTTTTCTATGTGATTGACAAGAAATTAGAGGTGGAAATTGAAACTGAATTAAAATTGCGTCGTCAATCTGACGAAAAATAGAAGTCATTTTGTGTAGATTTTGATGCCTGTTAATGTGGCAATTAATAGAATAATAAATTGATTTATGAAATATAAAATTATTCTCAATATAATTGTTTTATTTCTATCAGGCACTTCAATTCTAAATGCACAATCTTCGCTTGCAAAGTCAACCAAGGGTAAATTTCTTTTTGGAGTTGCCCTTGGAATACAATATATTAATGGTAGTAACCTTAGTGAGACAGCGACTATTGTAAATCAATTTAATGCAATAGTTCCAGGTAATTGCATGAAGTCGGCCTTGATTCACCCGGAAGAAAATCGCTACTTTTGGGATGACGCAGATAAATTTGTTGCTTTTGGCGAGAAGAATAATTTAACGATTACTGGGCATTGCTTGATCTGGCACTCCCAACTTTCAAAATGGTTTTGTGTTGATCAAGATGGAAAGGATGTAACTCCTGAAGTATTGAAAGAACGAATGCGGAAGCATATTTATGCTGTTGTTGGACGTTATAAAGGTAGAATAAAAGGCTGGGATGTTGTAAATGAAGCATTTCTTGATAATGGCAAATATCGGAATAGTAAATTCTATCAGATATTAGGAAAAGACTTTATAAAATTTGCTTTTCAATTTGCGCATGAAGCAGACCCAAATGTTGAGCTATATTACAACGATTATAACGTTGAAACTCCGGCTAAATCTGAAGCAATTATTCAATTGGTAAATGAGCTAAGAGCTTCAGGGTTGAGAATAGATGCAGTAGGATCTCAATCACATATGCACTTGAATAATCCTACTCTTGAGAAAATTGAAAATAGCTTGATAAAATTGAGAGATGCTTGTATTCGAGTATGTATTACAGAATGGGACGTATCAATATTGCCAAGCCCATATGATGGTGCCAATGTTTCAACAAATTTTGAATATACTAAGGAAATGGATCCCTATAGAAATAGTGTTCCTGATGCGATTCAAATTAAATGGAATAAAAGAGTATTAGATGTATTTAAACTTTTCCTTAAATACAGCAACAATATAGATCGAATAACGCTTTGGGGATTAAACGATGCAGGAAGTTGGTTGAATAATTTCCCAATAAAGGGTAGACTGGATTATCCATTACTGTTTGATCGTGAAAATAAGCCGAAAAGTGTAGTAGAAGAAATGATTAAACTCGCTAAAGAATGAAAATGTCTTAGGAGATTTTAAATATTTTTTATTCGATGTTTTAATATTAAAAGATATAATCAACAATGCATTAAATTTAAATTAATTTTACATGAAAAACAAAATTTTAATTTCAGCACTTGCACTCTTATCAGTCTGTACAACAAGTGCCTTAGCCCAAAAAACCTTAGGTGAAGCAACCAAAGGTAAATTTTTATTTGGTACTGCTGTAAATATGCAGCAGGTAAATGGTATTAATGCAGCTGAAGCTGCTATTATTGCGAGTGAATTCAGCGCAATTGTACCTGAAAATGACATGAAACCTCAACCTATTCATCCTACAGAGGATAAATTCAATTGGGATAATGCAGATAAGATTGTAGCTTTTGCTGAAAAAAACAAACAAACCCTTACAGGACATTGTCTTATATGGCATTCACAAGTTCCTAACTGGTTCTTTGTTGATGCAGAAGGCAAACCTGCAACTCCTGAAGTATTGAAGGAAAGAATGAAACAACATATCTATGCTGTTGTTGGACGTTATAAAGGTAGAATCAAAGGCTGGGATGTTGTAAATGAAGCTTTTGAAGATAATGGATCATATAGAAACAGCAAATTCTATAAAATTCTAGGTAAAGATTTTATCAAATATGCTTTCCAATTCGCACATGAAGCTGATCCTAATGCAGAATTGTATTATAATGACTATAACGTTGAAACTCCAGCAAAATGTGATGGAATTGTACAATTGGTAAAAGAATTAAAAGCTGCCGGACTTAGAATTGATGCTGTTGGTTCGCAATCGCATATGCACATGATTAATCCAACGGTGGAAGCTGCTGAAACAAGTTTCAAAAAATTGAAAGCTGCCGGAGTTCATATTCTTATTACTGAATGGGATATTTCAATTCTTCCAAGTCCCTATGAAGGAGCCAACATATCTACAAGCATGGCTTATACTAAAGAAATGGATCCATATCGTGAAGGCGTACCTGCAGATGTTCAGGAAAAATGGAATAAACGTATGTTAGATATGTTTGGGCTCTTTTTGAAGTATGAAGATGTGATTGACCGTGTAACTGTTTGGGGTGTAACTGATAATGGTACTTGGCTGAATGGATTCCCAATTCGTGGAAGAATGGATTATCCAATGCTTTTCGATCGTAATAATAAGCGCAAGTCAATCGTTGATGAAATGATTAAATTGGCTAAAACCTATAAGAAGAAATAAAACAAAAATAGGAATACTCAAAATTGATTGAGTATTCCTATTTAGTGATAAAACCTCACCATAAGAATTTAAAAAAGTATTTACCCATTTATTTGTATTATTATGAAAAAAATTATTTCATTATGCTCATTGTTGTTTGTCGTACTTTCAATATATTCTCAATCTGTGAATAATTATGCTTTTACAGATTTCCAAAATGGAGCTGTATATTTTAAAAATAATAAGATTATTGGCGGAGTGTTAAATTATGAATCCGTAAATAAGAAAATGGTTTTTAAACAAAATGGTGAGATTCTAGAATTGTCTACACCTGAAAACGTTGATTCTGTTATTATTTCGGGACGTACCTTTGTGAGTTATTCAAAAGGTGAGTTCTTTGAAAAAGTGGCTATTGAAAAGGGCTATTTGTATCTTCAATATAATTCAAAAAAATTCGTTTCGGCAAAACAAGTTGGATTTGGTGGTTATTCAGAACTATCAAACTCAAAATCAATAACTGCTAGTTCTTTAGATGGCGGTCAAACATCAGCAGCTGATTATTCTCAATTGACTTCTGCTGAGCAATTTAGAACCAATACAATTGTATTTTATTGGATAAAACGCAAAAATGATTACCTTAACGTGAGTTCCCAAAGTCAACTTATAAGGGCATTCCCAACTAAAAAGCAGAAAATACAAGAATTTGTTATTGAGAATAAGACTAACTTTGATTCAGTAGAAGATGTTAAGAGAGTTATTAATATGTGCTTGAACAACTAAGTTTGCTTTATTTCCTTACAAGATATACAAGATATTTTTTAAAGGCCTATCTCAAGTTTCAGACTTGAAATAGGCCTTTTTTTGCGTGTTATTGAACGATTTTTATTGATATGCAAACATCTGTTTGACTATTTAAAATAATACTATTTCTACTAATCATTTATTAGTTTCAACAGCAAAATGAAATATCTACACCAATTTTATTATATATATCTTCTATAACCCCTCCATATATAAATTATAACACGGACTATACTGCTCTTTTCTTGAATGATCTGAACATTTAAAAAATAATAATTTTGTGTGAAGTGGATAGACGCCGATAACTCAAGTCGATGTCAACTAATCATTTATTGAAATAATTTTTGTTGTAATGCCAGAAATACTGCTAAATTATTAAAAACGAAATGTTTTGTCAAACTTCATTTAAATTTCCATAATACGGGTGTTTACTTAATATTTAATAAAATTTGAAGTTGCAAACGCAGTGCATTAAAATTAAGAGCGTAAATTATTCCTCTAACCTAATTGATGTTGGTTTAAGTGTTTAATGATTATGTGTACGAGTCCTAATTTAAAGTATCATTGCGGTTTCTTTTGCGATAAAATTACTTTTTTCTTACTTATCCAGCCCTAAAATTGCCGGCAATTTATCAGACATAATTTTTTTTTGATATTAAGGCTTTAGCAGAATAAATATTTACGAATTTATTTATCTGATTAGTAGTGAATTATTGTTTGTGTGAGAATATAACTTAAACCTGTTATACATATATTAGTAATATATATTGTAAATTCTATTTGCGGATATTCTTTATCACGTGTAAATACCATTTATTTCAATCAAGTAATGTGAGTTTCTTTATACTAAAATTGATATTTATTATAAAATTGAGTATACAAAAGTGTTCAAAAGTAAAAAATATAGCTGAATTAATTATACTATTATATTTAATTGATTTCAATTATAATAAATGTATATGATATTTTGACTAGCTCTATATAACTGCATTATTAGTTAAATATATTTTGAACCTTTTTTGTTGTAATGAATTAAAATGCATGTAGTCAGGCATATGAATTTGTTTTATTTTGCTACTTTCCTTTGATATATGTTATCTGATAATGAAAATTAAGAAAAATACATTTCTTTTTTTTGAATTTTATGTATCTCAAAATAGAATATAAATATCTAAATATAGAAATTATCGACACTCTATTTCTTTTATCTTTGAGAACTGAAAAAATATTAATTACAGATACTTTATTTTAAATTTAGTGCAGCGTGAAAGATTTCCTTTCAATTAATGCATTGCTTATAAATAGAATTTCTTAAAAAATGCTTTAGTTTGAATTACGATCTTGGTAAAAATCTATAAATCTAAATTTATCTTTAAATCAAAAATGAAAATGAAAAAGAACAGTAGCTAGCGTAAAGGACGAGTATATTGAATAATAATGAATTACTTTATTATTTAGTTTTATGTTTTTATTAATAGTTTAATCAATTTAATTAACTGAAAAATGCAATGAATAAATTTTATAAGATTCTGTCAGCGGAAATTCTAAATTCAATCAGTAGGAAATCCGTATTGTCCAGATTTTTATTTACTTTAATGCTAGTTTTGAGTACTACTGTAATGGCTCAGAATTCGCGTGTAGTTAAGGGTCGGGTTATAGACGAAAAAAATGAGCCTTTAATTGGCGCAACGATTAAAGTTAAAGGTCTTGAGACTAACGGAGGATTAACCAATGCGACTGGTCAATTCACAATTAATGTACCAACAGATAAACAAATAATTGTTGTTTCGTACATTGGTTACGACACTCAAGAGCTTAATATATTAGGTAAATCAAATGTAAACATTATTTTGAAGGATAACACTCAGCAAATGAGTGAGGTTGTAGTTGTTGGTTATGGACAACAAAAGAAAGCCAGCGTGGTTGGTGCAATTACTCAAACAAAGGGTCAAGTGTTAGAACGTGCTGGAGGTGTCTCTAGTTTAGGTGCAGCACTTACTGGAAATCTGCCGGGAGTTGTAACAATGACTACAACAGCTAAACCAGGTGAAGAAGATCCACAGATTATTATTCGTGGTGTGAGCTCTTGGAATAAAAGTGACCCTTTAATTTTAGTTGACGGTATTGAAAGACAGATGAATAGTGTAGATATCAATTCAGTGGATAATATTTCTGTTTTGAAGGATGCTTCTGCGACTGCTGTTTATGGTGTACGTGGTGCTAATGGTGTAATTCTTATTACTACTAAGCGCGGTGTTGAAGGGAAAGCAAGAATTGATGTAGGATTTAGTTCTGCGATGAAAGTGCCTTCATCTTTACCAGGGAAATTAGATGCTTATGATGCACTTCAGGTAAAAAATAGTGTTATTGAGTATGAGTTAAACGCTGCTCCTGTTGGTTGGACATATATGCGATCACAAGCCTTTATTAATATGTATCGTAATCAAACAACTCAAGAGCAAAAAGAAAGATATCCAAATATTAATTGGCAAAAATTGTTGTTCAAGGATTATGCCATGTCTTATAACGCTAACATTAATATCTCTGGAGGTACAAAGTATGTAAAATATTTTGCTGCTGTTGACTTTCAAAATGAAGGTGATGTTGTGAAATATATAGATAATGGAAAAGGATATAATTCAGGTTATCAATATAACCGGTTAAATACTCGAGCTAATATAGACTTTCAATTGACTAATTCAACTAAGTTAGCTATGAATCTTTCAGGTTCATTTGGTCAAAAGACAGCGCCTATGAATGTTATAACTGAAGGTTATATGTTTGCTGCAGCTTATTCTACTCCTCCGGATCTTTTCTATCCTAAATACTCCGATGGTGCTTGGGGTTACTGTGTTACCAATCAGGTGGATGGTGTAAATACGATGATGAATCAGGCCAACGGTGGTCTTGGTATTCAAACCACAACAAGAATCGCAACTGACTTTACGTTAAATCAAGACCTAGGCATGCTTTTAAAAGGTCTTAGTGCTAGAGCATCTTTATCATTGGATAACAGCTTTCAAGAAAACTCTAGAGGGATTAATAATCAATCTGGAGATTTGAAACAAAAATGGATTGATCCCGTAACAGGTATTACTACATTTAAAAACACCCCAGATGGTACAACCAATGTCGATTTTTATCAAGCAGTTAACTGGACTACTGGTGGTGGAACAATGAACAATGGAGCTACTTATCGTAATGTTAATTACTCGGGACAGGTTAATTACGCACAAAGATTTGGAAATCATAACGTTACCGGTATGGGTAGTGTGCAACGTCAGGAAACTACAAATGGATCGGATATAGCTCTTTATCGTGAGGACTGGGTATTCCGTACTACCTACAATTATAAGGATAAGTATTTTGTGGAATACAATGGTGCTTATGATGGTTCAGAAAGATTTGCTTCTCAAAATAGATTTGGTTTCTTTTCATCGGGTGCTTTAGGTTGGATGTTGTCTGAAGAAAAATTCATGAAAAGTCTTACCTTTCTAGATATGTTGAAAATAAGAGCATCTATTGGACAGATTGGTGATGATAGTGTTGGTCGTTGGTTGTATATGGATACATGGAACGGTGGAACTACTACACCCATGACAAACGGTGGTACTCAGGGTGGCGCAAGTAATAGTCCCTATTCGTTTTATACTCAAGGGCAGATTGGAAATCCTTCACTTTCATGGGAAACTGTTACAAAGAAGAATTTGGGGGTTGACTTCTCAATTTTCAATAGTTTGATAACTGGAAGCGTGGACGTATATAATGATTACAGAACTGATATTATTCTGGCTGGTGATCAAAGAGCTGTACCAAGTTATTTTGGATTTACACCTCCTAAAGTTAATACAGGTAAAGCAAAAGTTGATGGATACGAAATAGAAATCAAGTTTAATAAAAAGTTAAACAGTGATTTGCGTTTATGGGCTAATGCTAGTATGACTCATGCTGTAGATAAAATTATTGACAGAGATGATCCTGCCCTTTACCCAGCCTATATGAAAAAAGCAGGATTCTCTAATAGTCAAGTGAAATCAATGATCAGTAAAGGTTTTTATAACTCATGGGATGAATTATATGGTAGTTCTGCATTTGATGCTGGGGATGCCGGTAAAATTCCAGGAAATTATAGAATACTTGATTTTGACGCTGACGGAGTTGTAAACACGGATAAAGATAGAGTTGCTTACCAATATCCAACCAACCCACAGAATACATATAATGCTACAATAGGTGTTGATTGGAAAGGATTTAGTGTTTTTGTTCAATTCTATGGTGTAAATAATGTTTCTCGTTATATTAGAGTAATGAGTTTTGGAAATGGTGTACTACCATTCTTTAATAATGTATATTCTGAAGGAGTATTATGGTCTAAAAATAATCCAAATGCAGACTCTCCAATGCCTAGGTTAGATAACGCAAGTCTAAGCGGAATGTCCGAAGGAACACGCTATATGTATGATGGATCTTATGTTCGTTTGAAAAACGCAGAAGTAGCATATACATTTGATTCAAAAGGGATCAAACGTTTAGGAATTCAAGCTTTGCGTATTTATGTGAACGGTAATAACCTTTTATTGTGGACCAAAACACCAGATGACCGTGAAGTAAATGGAGGAACAGGTTATCCAACAGTTAGACGTATAAATTTTGGTCTAAAACTAACACTATAAAATTATTTTAAAAATGAAAAAATATGTTAAAATATCTCTTTTTTGCAGTTTAATCTCTGTAATTGGAGTAATGACTTCATGTTCTTCGTATTTGGATAAAGCACCATTCACTACTGTTAATCCAGAAGATCAATATAAGAATTTTACAAATTTTCAGGGTGCTGTCGAAGAATTATACAACTGTGTACCTAGTTTCTGTAATAGAGATGACAATAACTTCTTTAATAATGGAGAAGATGAAATGTGGCAACAAAATGCAGCAAATCAACAAGCATGGGTATGGAATGTTGACCAAGGAAACTTTTGGGCATGGCAAAGAGAGGCCGGTTTTAATGGTGCCGGAGGTTCTTTTTTAGATAAAAATCCACAATGGGACTATATGAATACCAGTAATGATAAGCACTCAAAATCATTATGGGGTAGTAGCTGGTACGGTATCAGAAAAGTAAATATGCTACTTTCAAATTTGAGTAAAATGGTCGGAACTGATGATGAAAGGAATGCACTTGCAGGACAATTATATTTCTTCAGAGCTTGGTTTAATTTTTCGTTAATTTCGTATTGGGGTGGACTTCCATATATTACTAAAATCCTTCCTCCAGATCAAAAGTTGACTTTGCCACGTTTAACCTATCAAGCAAGTGCAGATTCTTGTGCAAAGGATTTTCAAAAAGCATATGATTTATTACCATCAAATTGGGATAATAATTATGGTCCTGGTGGGAAAACATCTGGAAAGAATGATCTTCGTATTACTAAATGGATGGCTCTTGCTTACATGGGTAAGAATTATCTTTATGCAGGTAGTCCATTGATGAATATGGCTTCTGGAGGTGCAGAAGAATATAATAAGGCTTATTGTCAAAAAGCAGCTGATGCTTTTGGAACACTACTTTCAAACTGTTTGGAAGAAAACCCATCAGGACCATGTCCGTACAAACTTATAGATTGGAGTAAATATTCAGATATAGTTTATACAAATGGTCAAAGTGGAAGAATGCCTGGTTCTGCGATTGTTACAAAAAAAGATGGTACAACTGAAACTCAACTTGAAGCAATTTTTAGAGGTCCAAACTATGGAGGAACAGATCAATCAATGAATAGAGAATATTTGTGTGCCGGGGTTTTACAGGACAGAAGTTGGTCTCAATATCCTACAGCAAACTATGTTAATTATTTTGGTATGGATAATGGACTTCCTATCAATACGGTAAGCAAAGCAGATGTTAATGGAGATAATGGATCAGGTTACGATACACATTTTCCATGGAAAAACAGAGATCCACGTTTCTATATTAATTTTGCTTTTGATACACAAAGAATGGTATTAAGTGGAACTAGTGGAACTACATTTACTTGGGCTAACCTTTATTCAGGTGGTAATTATACTGATCCAGCTAAAGGAAGTAATACTGGTTATCTGTTGTTAAAATACGATCCAGTTGGATTTAATAAATACGATAATAAATACAATTCTAACCAAATTCATATTTCATGGATGCGTTTAGCTGATGTTTATTTGATGTATGCTGAGGCTCTTGTACAAGCTAAGCAAAGTGTTTCTGCGGTTTCAAATACATACAATATGACTCCTGTACAAGCAGTAAATAAAATCCGTAACCGAGTTGTAATAAATACAACTACTGACCAACGTCTTCCAGGAATCAATCCTTTATTCTTAGGTTCAGTAGAAAGCTTTATGGGTGAATTGAGAAGAGAACGCGCTGTAGAATTGGCCTACGAGGGACATCGTTTCAATGATTTACGTCGTTGGCATTTATTGGCGAAATATCCATATACGATTAAAACAGGAATTAGTTTTGACCGTGATATCCCTGAAACCAATCATACAACGCCTGCGAATAAGTTCTTAGATAAGACAGTTCCACAAAACAATAAGATTAATAACTTGAAGGAATATACTGTTTTGACAAGATATTTTTCTGAAAAGCACTATTGGTTGCCATTGAAAAGAACTGATGCAAGCTATTATCTGGAGTTCCCTCAAAATCCTGGTTGGTAATTGTAAATATATAATCGAAAAAAATTGTAACGATGAAATATATTAAAATAATATTCTTTCTATGCGTATTTTTTACTCTTTTCACACCGAAAACGAGTGCGCAAAATAACAAGATAAATGTGGCTGCTGTTGTAGTTGATGCTCAAGGAAAAGTGATTCCAGGTGCGGTAATTACAAATGACAAGGATGGTGCAAAAGCTATTTCCAATCAGTCAGGTGAATTTACAATTGCTCTTCCTACTAATGGTTTATTATCTGTTAAGGCAGTTGGTTACGAAACATATTCAGGTTCACCAAGAGCAGAATTGAAATCAATAGTTCTTAAGCAAAAACTAAATCAATTAGTACAGGTAGCATTCAATAGTGTTGATAAAGCTGACTTGTTGGGAGGTGTTTCTACAAAGGATATAGTTCCTTTATTAGAAAGCAACTTCTATACCGGTAGTTTAGACAATCTCTCAAGTTATATTCCAGGTTATGGCAGTACAATATGGGGTCAAAATGGACAACTTGTATTGGTTGATGGAGTACCTCGTGATCAGTATAATGTTATACCTTCAGAGATTGACCAAATCACTGTTTTGAAAAGTGCAGCAGCTGTTGCATTGTATGGTAGCCGTGCAGCTAAGGGAGTTGTATCTATCACAACAAAAAGAGGTGGAAAGAACGAAAATAAATTTAAAGTAAGAGTAAATACGGGTATTAGTGTACCGAAACGTTATGCTCAGTATTTAAATTCTGCAGATTATCTAACATTGAAAAATGAAGCCATTACAAATGATGGAACCACTTCAGGTATAACTTCACAAGATGTTATAGATAAATATAGATCGGGAAAATATCCAATTCGTTATCCGAATATTGATTTCTATTCGTCTGATTATATTAAGAAATATGCTACCCGAAATGATGTTACTGCAGAATATACCGGTGGTAATGATAGAGCCAAATTTTATGTGAATGTTGGAACCTATAATACTACCACTTTGTTGAATTATGGAAATGCAAAAGGTGAAGGGGAAAATAGGTTTAATTTAAGAGCAAATCTTGATCTTAAATTGAATGATTTTATTACAAGTAGAATCAATTCAAGTCTTACATTTTACGATAACAAAAATGGTAATACAGCTTCAAATAATCCAAATAATGGTTTTTGGGCAAGTGCAGCAACTTATATACCTGCCAATGTTGGCGTGGCACCATTTATTCCATTAAGCTACTTAACCAATGCAGATGCTTCTACTAAGACATTGCTACAGAGTAACGGCTTCTTGATTGATGGTCAGAATTTAATTTCCGGAACCTCAACGTATCCATCTAACACATTTGCAGATTTGAAGACAAAGGGATATACGTTGGGTACTACCAGAAAATATCAATTTGATGCTTCGTTGAATTTTAATTTATCGTCTATATTGAAAGGACTTTCTTTTGATACTCAGTTTGCCATAGATTATAATACGTCTTATCAAACCACTATCGGTGATAACACATATACATATTATATCCCAGGGGCATGGAGTAGTGATTCAACTATTACTACTTTAACAAGACCGGGTACAGATGCCATTCAGTATTCAAGAAATATTTATAATTCATATCAACAGCAAACACTTTTTTTCTCAGGAGCGTTTAAATATAAAAATACTTTTGATAAAGTACATAATGTTTCAGCTTTGTTATTAGCTCATGCGTACCAACAACAAGAGTCTCAAGTATATCATGCTACTGCTGCAAATGCAAATTTAGGTTTGCAAGTTGGTTATAACTACAAACAGAAGTATTATATCGATTTTACCGGTAATGTTGTTCACTCAGCCAAATTAGCAGCAGGGCACAGGGATGAATTTTCACCAACTGTATCATTGGGCTGGACGTTGAGTAATGAAGACTTTTTAGCAAAATCAGATGTGGTTAATTTCTTAAAATTGACTGGATCAGCTGGTATTGTTAAAACGGATTTGGACTTTACCCTTGGTAGTTATGCCGGTTACTACATGTATCAAAGTAATTATGTTAGTGGTGGCGGTTGGTCGTGGCAAGAGAACAGAGGATTGACTGAAACGAATGTTCGAGTTGGTGACAACCCAAATTTAGCTTTTGAACAAAGAAAGGAAATAACCTTAGGTTTCGAGGCATCTTTATTTAATAACTCTTTGCAGGTGTCGGGTTCATATTATAATAATTTGATAACTGGTATTCCAATTTCGAATGTAAACTTGTTTCCTAACTACATGAATATCATTGTCAACGGTGGAATTTCTACATCTTTTGTTCCTTATGTAAATTATAATGAAGATCAACGTCAGGGTTTTGATTTGGGAATAAACTACATCAAGAAAATTGGTCAAGTTGACTTAAATGTAGGAGCAGTAGTAAGCTATTACGATACGAAAGCTAATTTGAGAAACGAAGTTGATATTGCAGAAGCATATAGAAAAGGCCAAGGAAAACCACTTGATGCTATTTGGGGATTAAAAAGCGCCGGATTTTATGATGCTACAAGTGTAGCTGCAATAAATGGATCTCCTCAAAATCCTACCCCAACTTTTGGTGGTACAATTAAGCCCGGTGATTTGAGATACGTTGATCAAAATGGCGATGGCAAGATTGACTCTAAAGATTATATCTTTTTAGGAAAAGGAGGAAACTGGGGCGCACCGTTAAATTTAGCGTTGAACTTTACGGCCAAATGGAATAACTTCTCTCTTTTTGTTCTTGCAAACAGTCAAACTGGTGCATATAGCATGAAGAGTAGTTCATATTATTGGGCATATGGTGTGAATGCTAAATATACAGCTCCAATGTTGGGTCGTTGGACTCCTGCTACGGCAGCAACTGCTACTTATCCACGTCTTACACAAACCACAGGTGCTAATAATTTTCAGAATTCAGACTTTTGGCTTTATAAAATAGACCGTATCAGTTTGGCAAGAGTACAACTTTCGTATGATATTCCCAAAAAATTGTTAGCTAAAACATTTATTAGCGATTTGGGTGTGTATATTAATGGAAATGATTTGTTGTTGATTGCAAAAGAAAAAGAGACCATGGAAACTAATATAGGTTCTGCTCCTCAAATGAGATACTATAGTGTCGGTTTAAAAGTAGCGTTTTAATGATATATAACTTAGAATTAAATAAAATGACAATGAAAAGAAATATATTTGTAATTATAATTCTCACAGTTTTATTTTCAAGCTGTTCAGATTTATTTGAACCGGTATTAGAAAATATTCGTGGTAGAAATACAACACACTTGGAGCCAAATTTTGGTTTAAATTTGTTGACGAATGCTTATAATAGAATACCAACTAATAACTGGTCATTCAACGATGTAGCAACTGACGATGCAGTTACTAATGAATTGACAAGTAATCCTTTGACCAATTATACAAATTATTATAGATTGGCGACAGGACAGTGGTCAGCAAGTAATAATCCCACAGATCAATGGACCAATTGTAATGTTAGTATTCAGTATATTAATTTGTTTTTGAATGAAGTTGATAAGATGACATTCTCTGAAACAAAATCGGTTAATACCATGTTTAAAGACCGTTTAAGTGGAGAAGCTTACGGACTACGCGCACTTATGATGTATCATTTATTGCAAGCACATGCTGGTTGGGCTAATGGAAAATTATTAGGTTTCCCTATTTCACTAACTGAATTGACTTCTAGCTCCGACTTCAACATGCCACGTGCTACGTTTGATGAATGTGTTGCTCAAATCAATAAGGATATTGACAAAGCTCAATCACTTTTACCATATGATTATACTGACTTTTCAGCAGCTTCGACCTTACCAACAAAGTATACTAGCATAGAAGGAATGAATTTTTCAATCTATAATACCGTATTTGGTTACAAGTTTCAAGGTCTCATGAGTGGCCGTATCGCTCAGGTAGTTCGTGCGCAAACTGCATTATTGGCTGCCAGCCCGGCTTTTACCGGAGCTAACGGTTCGACAGGTAAATGGGAAGATGCTGCTATTGCAGCTGCTAATATTATAGCGTCTAAACCTAATGGAACAGGTTTGGCTGGACTTCCTGCTTATCCTGCTGAATGGACTAATACAGATAAAAGATGGACTTGGTATAATAATGATACTGAAATCAAAGCTATTAATAATGGTTCGTTACCAGCAGAAATACTTTGGAGAGGTGGAACCTACAACGATCATGCACTTGAAACGGCTAATTTTCCACCATCATTAACAGGAAATGGACGTATTAATCCAACTCAAAACTTGGTTGATGCATTTCCGGATTCGCTAGGCTATCCTATTTCTTTATCTTCGATTTATGATTTGCAGAAACCATATAAAGGCCGTGATAGACGTCTTACAAATTCTATTGTTGTTCAAGGAACTAAGATAGGTCCAAACAACGCAATAATTAATATGGTTTCAGGAAGCGGAAATGATGCCCCAGGAGGTAATGTAAACTCAACAAGAACCGGATATTATATGCGTAAGTTGTTAAGACAGGATGCAAGTAATACATCTGGAGCTATTAAAGATCAAATACATTACAAACCACGCGTACGTTATACTGAAATATATTTGATTTATGCAGAAGCTGCCAATGAAGCTTGGGGACCATTAGCTGATCCAAAGGGATATGGTTATTCTGCTTATGATGTTATTAAAGCCATTCGTAAAAGAGCTATGGGACTTACAAATGATCCATACCTTGAATCTATTAAATCAGATCCGGCACAAATGAAACAATTAATCCATAACGAACGTCGTTTAGAATTATGTTTCGAAGGTTTCCGTTTCTGGGATTTGAGAAGATGGAAAGTTGCTCTTTCAGAATTAAGTGCGCCTGCATATGGTGTTACAATTACAGGTACTACAACAGCATTCACTGTTAGCACACCTTCAGTTGTCGACCCAAGACAATTTAATGATGCAAAGTGTTATTATGGTCCAATTCCATACATTGAAACATTGAAATGGAGCAACCTTCTTCAAAATGATGGTTGGAAATAAAATAATATGTAATTAAAAGAAATATGAAAAAAATAATTTTGTTTTTATTTGTTTTGACAACATTATCAGCATGTCACAATGATCCAATATCATTTCCTGATTATACTTTTTCAGCAGTATATTTTCCTTACCAATATCCTGTTAGAGTTATAACATTAGGTGAAGATATTTATGATAATACGTTAGATTTGCAACACAAATGTAGCATTCAGGCTACTCTTGCTGGCGTTTATGACAATAAACATGATGTTACAATAGATGTTGCAGTTACTGATTCGGCATGTACGGGTTATTCAATGGTTAATAACCTGATTAACGGAATTACACCTCCAATAGTTACTTTAACTCCAATGCCTCACGACTATTATACTTTAGCATCTAATAAGATTGTTATTAAAAAAGGACAAATTTCAGGAGGTGTTGAGGTCCAATTGACTGATAAATATTTTTCTGATCCAAAATCAGTTACAAATAGTTATGTAATTCCATTGCTTATGACTAAGGTAAGTGGAGCTGACTCAATATTAAGTGGTAAACCGCTTAATAAGGGAGCTCATCCACGTTTGCTTTTCCCAAAACTGTGGGATGTGCTTCCTAAAAACTATGTATTGTATGCAGTTAAATATATAAACCCGTACCATGCATATTATTTGAGAAGAGGTGTTGATATTGTTCCTAATGTTGTAGGAGCCGATTCAACTATTGTAAGACATCCTAGTGATGTAACTACCTATGATGCAGCCACCAGCGATGTCAATAAATGGCTTTGTTATTTGACAACAACAGCTTTGAACGTAACTCAATTCCCAGTTGTATTGAAAGATAAAAAACGGAATAATTATACTTGTAACATTCTTCTTACTTTTGATAGTAATGGTAGCTGTGTAGTTTCTTCTTCAGATCCAGCAACATTTACAGCTACAGGTACTGGTAAGTTTGTTAGTAAAGGAGAAAAGAATAGTTTTGGCAATCAAGACAGAGATGTTCTTTACTTGGATTATACGATTAATCATTTAGTATTACAGAGAATTTCCAAATCAAAAGACACTCTTTTAGTTAGAAACAGAGGAGTAGTAATGGAACAATTTTCAGTAAAATAAATTGATTTAGTAAGAATATCGCTTATTGCAATATTTTTAAAGCATGAAAAGAGAGTGTCTCATTTTGAGACACTCTCTTTTTTGTTGTGTTTTTTTGATTATTAATTTAGCTGTCCTTTTATCCTTTCTTAATGATATTGTATATTTAAATGAGCGAAAATCATAATTTTAAAAATCTGGTAAGATGATTTAAAAATCTAGTATCATAATGAAATAAATTATTACAGATATATTTGATAAATAAGATAGTAAGCATAGTTTTATTAGGAAAAAAGTAATTGGATCTCCATATTATTCTATATATTTGAGAAATTTCCACATTAATTCTTTCATTCCTTCGCTGGCCCCTTTTTGAATAACGCGGATATGTGAAGGTAAGCTGGATGGGGCATTCGGGTCAATGAGATAAACGGGTATGCCGGCAGGAGCATAGTGCAGAAGACTGGCTGCAGGATATACTTGCAAGGAAGTGCCGATAATGATTAGTCTGTCGGCTTGCTGAACTGTTTGAATGGCATTATCCATTTCGGACACCGCTTCTCCAAACCAAACGATATGCGGTCGGAGTTGATACCCTTTCGGACAATTGTCGCCCGAATGAGTTTCGTATTGCTCAGGGGTTAACTCAAAAACATCCTCGCCAGGTCCGGTGGAGCGTACTTTCATCAACTCGCCGTGCAAGTGAAGAACGTTGGTGCTTCCCGCACGCTCGTGAAGGTTGTCTACATTCTGGGTAACAATCCGTACATCATATTCGGTTTCTAGAGCAGCAAGGATCAGATGACTTTCGTTGGGTTGTGCCTCAATCAGCTGTCGGCGACGCTGGTTATAGAAGTCGAGCACTAAGGCCTGATTCCTGTACCAACCTTCCGGAGTTGCCACATCTTCAATCCGGTATTTTTCCCACAGTCCGCCTGCATCGCGAAAAGTACTGATACCACTTTCGGCACTCATTCCAGCACCCGTTAATACTACAATTTTTTTCATTGATAAGAAGTATGAATTATTGTTGCAAATTTAGAGATTAAATGAATTTTTGATTACTTTTGTCAGTCTCATTTAACTGAAAAATAAATTTTAGTAATTTGTCAGTCCAAATACAACAACCAATATGTAATTACGAATCTATGCAGGAGCTTTTTCAAAACAATTATTTGCGCATTATTTTCAGTACGTTGGTGATTTATCTATTTATTGTGGTGGCCATTCGGTTATTCGGTAAAAAGGAGCTGGCGCAGCTTTCGGTGGTGGACATGGTGTTTATTCTGCTTATCAGCAATGCGGTGCAAAATGCCATGGTTGGGCCGGATTCAACTCTTTCGGGTGGATTGGTGGCGGCTGCAACACTGTTTGTTGTAAACTTTATTTTTAAAAACCTGCAATACCGTTTCCCGGGTGTCGGCAAGATAATCCAAGGCGATGCCATTATGTTGATTTATAAAGGGAAGGTAATTGATGATCATTTGAAAAAAGCTCAGATCACGGTTGATGAATTGCTGGAAGCCGTTCGCGAACATGGGGTTCATTCGGTGAAGGAAGTGGATTTAGCCATTTTGGAAATGGACGGAAACATCAGTGTACTTTCCAATGAATATCAAAACCGTACGGTGAAGAAGCGCAAGGGAAAAAGAGAGAAGCAACAATAAAGAATAACAGTAAACGGTAAGCGGCAAAAAGTAAAGAAAAAAAGGAAGTATATGGATCTAAAATTTTGTACGGAGGCGCAATTGCCAGAGATATTGGATATTTTTAATGACGCGATATTGAATTCAACCGCGCTGTATGATTATAAGATTCGGAGTGTGGAATCCATGCAAGCCTGGTACGAGGATAAACTGAAAGGTAATTACCCTGTGATTGGTGCGTTCGATGACGGAGGAACTCTACTGGGATTTGCTACTTATGGTATGTTTCGGGTGCGTCCTGCTTATAAATATACCGTTGAACATTCGGTTTATGTGCGACCGGACAAACGGGGTATGGGTTTCGGTAAAATTTTACTTCGGGAGATTGTAAACCAGGCTGTCGGGCAAAACTACCACGTGATGGTGGGTGTGATTGATGCTTCGAACACGGTGAGTATAAAACTACACGAGCAGGAAGGTTTCGTGTTGAACGGCGTATGGAAAGAAGTGGGTTACAAGTTTGGCAAATGGTTGGATGCGGCGTTTTATCAGCTGATACTCTCAACACCTGAACAACCCGTTGAAGGTTAAATTTATAGATATGGAATCAACAAAAATAAAATGGGGCATACTGGGAACCGGTTGGATTGCCCGTAAATTAGGAGATGCATTAAAGGTAGTAGCCGATGCAGAGATTTATGCGGTGGGTTCGCGCAACCTGAAGACAGCACAACGATTCGCGGCAGAATTCAACATTCCCAATGCGTATGGAAGCTATGAAGAGTTGGTAAGTGATCCTGCAATAGATGTGATTTATGTAGCAACTCCTCATAATTTGCATGTATCCAATACGTTGTTGGCACTTGATCATGGTAAACATGTGCTTTGCGAAAAACCAATGGGCGTGAATCGCAAAGAAGTAACGGCCATGATTGAGAAAGCTAAGGAAAAGAATTTGTTCCTTATGGAAGCCATGTGGAGTCGATTTTTGCCGAATATCCTGAAAACAAAAGAACTGGTGGAATCGGGAGCAATAGGCGAAGTGAAATTGTTGACTGCCAGTTTTTGCATACAATCCAGTCCAGAACAGCAATATCGCCATTTGTACCTTGAGCTTTGTGGTGGAACAACATTGGATATTGGCATTTATAACATTTTCCTTTCCCTGTTTTTATTGGGTAAGCCAAGTGCTATCGCTGCCAGTGCCGGAATCAATGAGCAGGGCTGTGACACCAACAGCAATTACACTTTCCGTTATGCAAATGATACGTTGGCCGTAATGTATTCTTCGTTTCTGGCCGAAAGTCCGGTAGTGGCCGAAATTCATGGAACAAGAGGAAAAATAATTCTTGAGCATCTGTGGTTCTGCCCAGGGAAAGTAACCCTCAAACTTAACGATATGGATGAGCAGATTTTTGACTTTGATGTAAAAGCTAATGGTTACGAACTTGAAGTGGAAGAGGTAGTGGCTTGCCTCAAAGCGGGGAAAACGCAAAGTAACTTGTGGAGTTGGGCGGATAGTTTGCTGTTGGTGGATATGATGGATAAAGTCCGAAAAGAGTGTGGAATTGTCTATCCCAATCATGATACTTAAACCTTACATATTTTTACCAGTTGAAATGCATATTACAACTTAAATAAATTATAGAATGAAACGAACTGTTTTGATTACAGGAGCCTCGAGTGGGTTGGGCATTGAATTTGCCAAAATACATGCGGCAAATGGAGATGATTTAGTATTGGTAGCCCGTAGCAAGGATAAAATGAACCTGCTGAAAACTGAAATTGAACGTAAACATAACAATGTGTCGGTTCTGGTAATTGGTCGAGATTTGTCAGAATCCAATGCGCCTAAAACCATTTACAACGAACTAAAGGCGCAGAAAATACAAATTGATTACCTGATAAATAATGCCGGTTTTGGCGATTATGGTTTGTATGCCCAATGTAGTTGGGAGAAGCAGCTACAGATGATTAACCTTAATATCACTGCACTAGCTTATCTGACCAGATTGTTTCTGCCCGATATGATTGGAAATAAATACGGCAAGATATTGAATATCGGTTCGGTAGCTTCCTTTTTGCCTGGCCCCACCATGTCAGTTTATTTTGCCACCAAAGCTTTTGTATTAAGTTTTTCAGAAGCCCTAAGCAACGAGGTGAAGGGAACAGGCGTTACGGTTACTGTTTTGTGTCCAGGTCCTACGGCAACCGGTTTCAAATCAAATGCATCGCTGGATAACAGTAAAATGTTCAAAGGAGATATTGCAGGTCCGAAAGAAGTGGCTGAATTTGGTTATAAGGACATGATGAAAGGAAAATCAGTTGCCATTCATGGATTAATGAATAGAATTATGGTAGGTTCAGTTCGGTTTGCACCCCAGAATATTGTTGCAGTCATTGCACGTATGAAGATGAAGCCAAGTTGATCGATGAAACATGTAGAGTGTTGGTTTATTGCTCAATAATATGAAAAAGTCTATTGCTTGTTTGATAGACTTTTTTTATTTGAGTAATGCTTATTAATATTCAGAAAATGGATGAATACTGGTTTTTTATTCGTTAGGTCTGAAATAAATATTAATATTTGTAATTTTTTTAAACGATAAGGAGTTTTAATAGTCTTTTTATATTAAGCATATACAGCATTTACGATTTCAAATTTTTACAATGAAAGAAAGAATGAAAACCACAATAGTATCCAGTTTAATCGGACTATTTTTAATCACTACAATCGTTGCATTTTCAGCAAATCCAAAACCTACCGCCAACTTTTCGGAAATTATCACCAATCGGTTCACAAAACAATGGGTTAATCTGCCGCAGGAAAAGGTTTATCTGCAAACCGATAAGCCGTATTATAGTGCCGGCGAAGAAATTTGGTTTAAAGCCTATCTTCTAAATGCTACTACTTTGGAACCAAGAGCATACAGCCAGTTTGTTTATGTTGAGTTGATTGATAAGCGCGACTCGGTTTATAGCAGGGTAAAAATTAAAAGTGATTCGCTGGGGTTTTCAGGACATATCAAGTTGAGCGCCGATGTTCCGACAGGTAGTTATTCCCTGAGAGCTTACACGTATTGGATGCAAAATACTGGAAGCGATTTTTTCTTCACAAAAAATATCCTGATTGGAAACAGTATTGACGACCGGATTGCGAGCCAGATAACCTACGGAACTCCGGTAAATGGACTAATTCCTGTGAGCATTGCCTTTACGGACGCGGCTCATAATCCAATTGCAGGGAAAAAGGTGGTGGTAACCCAGAACTGGAAAAATGCTGATAAGAAGAAATTTGCCATGGTGTCAGGCACGGATGGAAAAATTGACTGGCAAACCAAGATTGATTCAACGGATAATTCCAAGAAAAGCATTGAAGTTTCTATGGATGAGGTAAAATACAAAAATACATTTTTCATTCCGGTGTTCAGTTCGGATTATGATGTTCAGTTTTTCCCCGAAAGTGGTGTTTTGTTGACTAATACATTTCAAACCATTGGGTTTAAGGCCATTGGCAAAAACGGTTTGTCTACAAAAATAACCGGTAAAATTTTCAATAATAAAAATGAGGAAGTTGCTGAAATAGAGACTCTAAACAAAGGTATGGGGAAAGTTGGGCTGCAAGCAAATTTTGGTGAAACATATTATGCCGTAGTAAAAAATAACGATGGCATTAGCAAACGATTTGAATTGCCTAAAGCACAGGAAAGAGGCGTGGCCTTGCATTTGCTTTTTAATAAAGGCAAAGTTATGTACGAAGTCATCAACAATACATCGATGCCCGACAAATCACTATATTTACTGTTGCACTCTCGTGGAAGAGTATTTGTGGCTCAACCACTCATAAATATGAAAGGTCAAATACCTGAATCCATACTCCCTGCTGGAATTGCATCATTTTCGGTTATTGATTCGTTGGGACAGACCTATTGCGAGCGATTGACCTTTGTGCGAAACTTCAATCTTCCTGCAGTAACATTAGCCGCCGATAAACCTGTGTATGGTAAACGCGAGGCTGTCAAGCTTAGTCTGAATGTACAATCGACGATAGGAAAGGCGGTGAATGGGTATTTCTCAATAAGTGTGACAGATAATCATACGGTGAAGCAAGATTCGTTGGCAGATAATATTCTTACCAATTTGTTGCTCACTTCCGATATTAAAGGCTATGTTGAAGATCCGGCTGCATACTTTGTTGATAACAGTGGAGTCACCCGGGAAATGACGGATGCGTTGATGTTGACACAAGGGTGGCATCGTTTCAATACGGCCGATGTGGTAAAGGCTGTTTATAAAGCACCACAATACTACATTGAAGCTGGTCAGAGCATTACCGGTAAAGTATTAAATTTCTCCAACAAGCCGGCTAAAAAGATTGATGTGATGGCACTTTCACCCTACAGGAATTTGATTCGAACTTCAAAAACAGATAGTTTGGGGCGCTTCCTTGTTGATGCAATTGAATTTCCGGATAGTACCTCGTTTATTTTAAAAGCCAATAAAGCCAAAAGTTTTACTGACGTGGAAGTAATTCCTGACAAAGATATTTTCCCTGAAGCCAACACCTTTATTCCAACTCCACTCAAAGCAAGTGCAGCTGCCAATAGTCAGGATGAGTATTTTAAACAGAGCAAGGAAAAGTATTATTATGAAGGCGGTATGCGGGTGATTAGTCTCAATGAAGTAACTGTGAAGGCGGCAAAAAAGCCGCTGGTTAGCACCAGCTTCTATACCGGATTAGGTGACTCGAAGGTAACTGCCGAACAGCTTGCCGATTATAAATCCATGAGTCTTATGGATTTATTTCTTACCATTCCGGGAGTTCAGGTGAATGGAGATAAAATATCCATACGCGGATCGAGTGCAAGCCCGTTGGTGTTGATTGATGATATTGAAATGCATGATAGTACAGAATTGACATTTCTGACTGCCGACGATTTGGCAAGTGTGGATGTATTCAAAGGGGTCAATACCATTTTGTTCGGTCCAAAAGGAGCCAATGGTGTTATTACCATCGCTCTCAAGAAAGGTGAAGATCGGAAAACCATACCACCAGTCAGTTTGGCTCATGTCATGCCACTTGGATATCAGAAACCAACTGAATTTTACATGCCTAAATATGATGTTGATAGTGTGTATAAATCCCAAAAACCGGATTTGCGAACCACTATTTATTGGAATCCAAAACTGCGGACGGATAAAGACGGAAACATTCATGTAAACTTCTACACGGCTGATAAGGCAAATAACTATTCTGTTGTGCTTGAAGGAATCTCAACCATAGGAGAAATTTGCAGATATGTCGGAGTGTTGAAAAGAGAAGATCAGTAACAGAAAAGAAAACAAAATAAAAGCCCCGAAAATCAACTTTTCGGGGCTTTTATTTAAATATTAAAACTTAGTTTATTGTACTTTGTACACGTCAACATCTTCTGTATTGAATTTTTTGATAAATGCAGCATGACGACGAACTTCCACTTCTCCAAAGTTAATATAAACTTCAGCCGATTTGCGGAACAAATCTTCTGTATCGCGTGTAGCGTCGATAATCAATAAGTAACTCATAATGATATGACCTGCCATTTCGACTAAGCGGCGTGCCTGGAAGTCAAGGTATTCCTGATTCTTGGCCTCAATCACACGAGCAACGGTACCTTCATACAAATTAGTCATGATTTGTAGGCGTTTGCGTAGCGAAGTAAATTCAGGATTGATTGGTTGAGCATCGTATTCGTGAATCATCTTCAGGTAATTACTGGTTGTCACGTGGCGGATAGCAGCTACAACTTGCAATTGGGAAGTTCCTTCATAGATAGTCATAATACGGGCATCACGGAAATGACGTTCACAGGCATAATCTTTCATAAATCCTGAACCACCGTGCACCTGAATAGAATCGTATGCATTTTGGTTGGCATATTCGCTGGAGAACATTTTAAGCATTGGAGTCAATGCATCAGCCAGTTTCAGATATTCTTTGTAATCGGCTTTTTCATCGGCTTCCAGTTTGCGGGTGCTTTCAATTGCTTCGTATGATTTGTAAATATCCACGAAACGAGTTGTTTCGTAAAGTAATGTACGCGAGGCATCCAATTTAGCTTTGATTACCGACAGCATTTCGTACACGGCAGGGAATTCGATAATGGCTTTGCCAAACTGACGACGGTCGCGGGCATATGCCAATGCTTCATTGTAAGCAGCAGCCGAAAGTCCAACCGATTGAGCACCAATACCCAGGCGTGCACCGTTCATTAACGACATCACATACTTGATAAGTCCCATGCGACGGGTACCTACTAATTTAGCAGGTGTATTATTGAATACTAATTCGCAGGTTGGCGAACCTTTGATTCCCAATTTATTTTCAATACGACGAACTAAAACGGTACTATCGTGTTTGTTGTCGGCAACGAAATAGGATAAGCCGCGACCATCTGAAGTTCCTTCTTCCGAGCGAGCCAACACTAATTTAATTTGAGCATCTCCGTTGGTAATAAAACGTTTTACACCATTCAGATACCAAATGCCATCGGCTTCGCTGTAGGTTGCTTTTAGCTGAACGGCTTGTAAGTCGGAACCTGCATCAGGCTCGGTTAAGTCCATCGAACAAGTTGCACCTTCGCAAACGCGAGGCAGGAATTCATCCTTAATTTCATCCGAAGCAAATTCGGCAATGGTTTCAGCGCAGTCCTGAAGACCCCAGATATTTGCAAAACCGGCATCGGCACGTGCTACCATTTCTCCAGACATTACATAAGCAACGAAAGGGAAATTCAAACCACCATATTGACGTGGCAATGTAATACCATAAACACCAGCCTGAGTCAATGCATCATGGTTTTCCTGTGTTCCACGGGCGTAAATCACGCGGCTATTTTCAACCTGCGGACCATCGTGGTCAACACTTTCGGCATTTGGAGCAATAATGTCACCAGAAATTTCCCCGATAATTTCAAGGACTTTTTCGTAGTTGTCAATGGCATCTTCAAAATCACGCGCAGCGTAATCATATTGATCTTTATCAGCAAAATTGCGCTCCTTGAGGGCAACTATCTTTTGCATCAATGGATGCGAAAGCTGAAATTTTATAGCGGGATTGTCGTTAAAAAAGTTCATATCTGTATAGTTTATAGTTAATAGTGTATAGTTTATATGGGAAGGCAGCCTGTTTCGTTGAATCGATTTAACTGTAAACTGCCTACTGTCAACTATAAACTATTTACTGTTTTTCTTGTAATACTTAATCATTTTTGGTAATACCTCTTCTACACTTCCGGTAATCACGTAATCGGCAATCTGATTAATCGGAGCTTTCGGATCGTTGTTGATAGCAATAATCATGGCGCTTTCCTGCATACCGGCAATGTGTTGAATCTGTCCGGAGATACCGCAAGCGATATAGAGTTTCGGACGAACGGTTGTTCCGGTCTGACCAATCTGACGTTCGTGTTCAGCAAAACCGGCATCAACTGCAGCACGCGATGCGCCTACTTCACCACCAAGGGTTGCAGCCAATTCATGCAATAATTTGAAATTATCAGCACTTCCAACACCATAACCACCTGAAACAATAATCGGTGAACCTTTGATGTTCAATTTCGATTTTTCCATATGGCGTTCAATTACTTCAACCACGAAATCGGTGTCGGCAACGTATTTCGAAACTTCCAATTTGTGGGTTTTACCTACAAATTTCAGATCTTTAATTTCTTTTTTCATAACACCTTCGCGTACAGTTGCCATTTGCGGACGGCAGTCTGGATTTACAATAGTGGCCACGATATTTCCACCAAAGGCAGGACGGATTTGATAAAGTAGGTTTTCATAAATCTTACCTTGTTTTTTATCTTCGTAAGTTCCTATTTCAAGCGAAGTACAGTCGGCAGTAAGTCCGCTGAACAAAGCTGAAGAAACGCGGGGACCTAAATCACGACCAATGGAAGTTGCACCCATCAAGGCAATTTGTGGCTTTTCTTCTTTGAAAAGATTTACCAACAATGAAGTGTGTGGTAAAGAAGTATATGGGAAAAGTCGTTTATCATCAGCAAGATGTAGAACATCCACTCCAAAAGGAAAAACCTGCGAGGCAATTCCATCCAATTGGTAACCGGCAGCCACAGCTTCTAATTTGCAAT
>Ga0302288_1000623_pt1 | contig 26994 bp, 19 predicted proteins | sample III_Fen_N1_1_FD_194549 | JGI IMG/M metagenome (GOLD analysis project Ga0302288, IMG submission 194549) | Peat permafrost microbial communities from Stordalen Mire near Abisko, Sweden - III_Fen_N1_1 | ecosystem: Environmental > Terrestrial > Soil > Wetlands > Permafrost | place: Sweden: Abisko...
AAATCTGTGTAATCTGTGGACAATCTTTCTTAATTTCTTTCAATCTAAATAATCTGTGGAAATCTGTTTTTTATATTCCCAGCCACGATCTCGGCGATATCCATTACTTTTACTTTTCCGTTTTGTCCAAATGTTTTTTTGCATAACGGACAGGCAGTGACCAATACGTCAGGTTGTGATGCCGTAAGTACTTCCAGTGCGTTATTTCTTATTTTCGATTGAACATCATACTCTATAGCCATGTTGGAAATGCTTCCACCACAACAAAGTGATTTTTCTTTCTCTGATTCCACCGGTGTCAGATGTCCGATTTTATTCAGGACATGTCTTGGTGAATCGTACATTCCACAATTCCTGCCCAATTCGCAGGGGTCGTGATACACCATTTCAAGATCCGAAGGTGCCAAATCCAGTTTCTTCTCATTCATCAGCATGTCAATGTATTCGGAGTGATGCATAACCGGGATATCCAGTGAATATTCCTCTTTAAACGAATGGTAGCAAATAGGGCAGGAGGTAACCAGCATTTTTGCTCCCGACGAATGGATAAGTTGTGTGTTTTTGAGAACCAGTTCTTTCGATTGTTGCAAATATCCCTGTTGCCGTAACGGACGGCCGCAACACAAGCCTTTCTCTTCATCCATGAACCAGTATGATATTCCGGCCTGTTTGAATATTTCTTTCATTGAGATGATGATGGAGGGCGTCAGGTGGCTCATGCAACCTGCAAAATAGACAATATCCACTTTCTTTGTATTCTCCCGGGCTTTGTTATACTCAAAATAATGTTTTCCGGGCGTTTCAGCCTTCTGTCTTACCTGTTGACGGATTGCTGTAAGTTCAAGTCCTACCGGACAGGCTTCCACGCATCTTCCACACAACAGGCAATTGTCGGCGACTTCCTGAGTCAGATGATTGTACCGGGTGTCCCGTATGAAATATACGGGTTGGACAGTATTGATCTGTGCCGCAAAATCCAATGGACAGGCATCAATGCATATTCCGCAGCGCGAACAGGTATTTAGCTGAATGTCTGTGTATCCCGAGTGCTGTTCACCTTCCCGGGCACCCCAATTTCTCAAAAGGATAAGGACAATATCTGTTGGAATATGCATATACCTCGAAAAAGGCATGGCGATGAAAAAAACACCTATGCAGATAGAATAAGCCCACCACAAAGGCAATTCAATATGTTCAACGGGAAGATGTGCCATTAACATCCCTACCGTACCAGTCAGAAAACTGCCATTTCCTGTTAGCTGAGCTGTCGTGCTTTCCGCCAGCAGTCTTAACGGAAATATCCACCACAGGGAGGTCAGTGCAATCCGGTCCAGTAAGATATGGTTTGTTGTCTTTTTTATTCCCAGGCTCCTCGACCGGATTCTTTTAAAAATAGCCAGCACGACACCACTCAATGTAACCAGTAGCAACAGATCCATGATAAATGAAAAGGGAATAATCATAAAATAGTGGTGGGGAGTCCTTGCAAAGTATTTAAAAAAGATTCCCAGCCAGGGTCTGTCATAAAAAGACCCGTAATAAAACAGGCTTTCGATTTTACCCACCACAATCATCAGGAACCATCCGAAGGCAAGGCTCATGTGCATGTATCCCAGCAATCTGTTTTTTCTGTATATTTTCCGATGCAACAGGGATTCATGAAAAATCTCATTGATGGCTTTTATCGTATGTATGCTAAAAATATTTTTCCTGATGGCAGCTACCTGGTTGGCATCTAACTTGTGAATCCAGTTGAAGTACTTGACTGAAATTACGATGAGTAAAAAAAATGTACCTGCCAGAAAGGGTATGACTAACGGATCAAAATTCATAAAGCTATGTTTCTGTTATTCATATCTGAAAGAATTAATCTCATAGTGCTGATCACGGCACGCGTATTGACCCCCTGCGTGCACACCAGGTTGCATTTTCCACAGAGCATACATTTGTCCAGTTCATCCGACAGCCGGCTATACTGACCTCGTTTGAAGAGAATATGGCAATGACGAAAGCTGAAGGTAGTATGATTTGACGCCGTACATGTCGCTGAACAGGCTCCACACATGATGCATTTCATAGCCGAAGGTACTTTACTCACTAATTGTTTATACAGGGAAGTATCCGACCGGTCAAGATCAATGATTCTTGGTATTGATATTTTATATCCCCAGTCTTTCATTTTACTTTTTCTAAATAATCCATTATCTGAATGGCTGCTGCACCTGCGTCGGCTATTGTTTCCTGAAATGACAACGGACGTTTACAGGTGCCTGCTAAAAAGAGTCCTTCTTTTGTCGTCTGATAATCGTTTCTGTTTACTCCCAGGCTCTCTGCGAAGCCATAATTGCCCCTGATATTATTTTGTCCGGCTAACAGCCTGGTGGATTTCGATGATTCTATCCCTACCAGAAGTACCAGCATATCCACTGTGAGTTTAAGCGGTAGTCCTGCCAACGTATCTTCTGATTTTAACTGGATTTTATGATCAAAGGTGGCAGCTGCTTCCGATATCCTGCCGCGGATATACGTGACTCCGTATTTCTCCTGGGAAGTGCGGTACAATTCTTCGTACTGCTGTCCGTTCATTCGCATATCAATATAAAAGAAGTAAGCTTCAGCAGCAGGGTACAATTCTTTAAAGCTAATGGCCAGTTTAACTCCGTTTACACAACATACGCGTGAACAATAGTTGTTTCCGGTTTTCTCGTCGCGTGATCCGACACAATTTAAAAATGCAATACGTTGAGGTATATTGCCTTCTGTTGTCAGTATTTTTCCTTCTTTTAATTTCGTTTCAAAATCTACCGATGTGATGATGTTGTTGTAGATACCATATCCCAGTTCTTCTTTTCTTCTTGCGTCGAATGGTTCAAATCCTGTGGCCAGCAATACGGCGTCACCGGTAATGGCTTCATTATTATCGCTTTTTATTCTCCACTGATTCCCTTCCTGAACCAGCTCATTGATACATATGCCTGTCTTTAGTTCTATATTGGGATGATTTGCTCTGTCGGAAAGTCCTTTCCTGACTTCCTGTGCATCAGCGAAGTCAGGGAATAACGTCATGTCATTTTTTATGTGTCCGCCGGTCTCACTCTCTTTCTCTAATATTGTAACCTGATAGTTCTGCCGGGCAAGGTGAGAAGCCGCTTCAAGTCCGGCAGGTCCTCCGCCGATAATGATAATTTTCTTTCCACTCATACTTACACGACTAAATTAGTTGGTTTTTCAGGCTCACCCAGAAACATGCCGGATACTCCCACATATTTATCCTGTGGATTGTAGTCAATCCCTATTTTATCTAATATTGATTCCGTCTGAACCTGATGCACCTGCATTCCGATATCCCACGGGTTATAACCCAGTAACATGCCGGTCATTTCTTCATAGGTCAATACAGGTATTCCTTTTCCATTCTCGTCGTAAGTTGTGCCTTCCATTTCGGCGATGGTATATTGCCACCGGTCCATAAACATGGCACAGCCCGGACAATTGGTCAGAATGAAGTCGGGTTTATAGGGTTTCATGGATTCGAATTTCTTCTTGGAATTAGCTACTGAATATCCCCTGTTGGCCATGACCAGATAATTCCGGAACCCAAATCCACAACAGTGCCGGCGTTCAGGATAATCCACCACTTCTCCGCCCCATTCTTCAATCATTCCGGCCAGCACATGTGGAAATTCAGCTCCGCCGATGGATTTTTCCGCAAATATCTTGCTGTAATGGCAACCGATGTGCTCAACAACTTTCAGGGGCTTTCCCGTTTTTCTGTTGACAAGCTGATATTTCATTTTTAGTTTGAGTTGCTTACGAAAGTTGTAGATAATATCGCTGGGATGTGCAATATTATCCGGTACTTCAAACTCCCTGCCGGTAGCTTTACGCAGATTCACTCTTGTCTTTTCAAGTTCTTCCGGATAATGTTTCCAGGTATCCAGCACTTCATTAAAGATACCGAACGAAGTCACACACGATGGTACATAGTTCTTTAATCCGGCCCCGTTCATCAATGAAAACAGTCGGGCACAAATGGTCATCGTGGTATCAAATGGCACTATGTCCGAATGATATCCAATGCCTGTACATGTATGTATTTTGGGATCATCAACAATCTTTTTGCCTAATTCATCTCTCAGAATATTCAGGAAGGTAGCTTCCGAACCTGGGAAAAATGTCTGACGGATGCAACTGCGTTCGTAAAAATAGTCATCCTGTGCTATCTCTTTTTGATATTCGTTCCAATACTGTTTTTTTATTTCCATTCCCACTATTTTTGATGTTGATTGGAATTCTCTGTAAAAACATGATTGAAATAATCGTTTCCTTCAATAGCTGAATTAAAAGGTATCTCCAGTTCGTTGGCTTTGTCTTCCGAAAAGTGTTCTATGGTGTTGGAGAGTTTAGTACCGCCTGTCACTTCAAATATTTTTTGTATTTCGTCGATGCTTTCTTTTGGAATAATGCGTAAGGCGCCGGGACCCTCTTTCATGTAATTTCCCCCTAACCGGTCGACTACTTCTTCGGCATTTTGATAATACCAATCCCATACCGGCCCTTGTTCGGGATGCATTTTTGGAACTATTTTCTCAACGGTGACACAGTATCCAATGTTGACAATATTCTCCCCGATCGTTCGGTTAATGGCATATTGTTGACGGCCTTTTTCGCTTTCGGTAAAATAGCCCAGTTCCTGGGACAGTTTCCGTAGGACAGAAATAACCAGTGCCGGTGCATTCCCCCGCGGACAACGTGTTTTACACGACATGCACTGTCCGCAATACCAAATGGTATCACTCTTTAATAAGGCTACTATTTTTTCTTCATCTTTCGATTGTACCAGGTTGCATATCTTCCTGGGATCATAATCGTAAAACTCAGCCGCCGGACAACTGGCAGTACAAATGCCACAATTCATGCAGGCTGTTAACCCTTCACGGAATCGTACATCTTTTACAAGAAGATCATAGATTTTTGCCATATTCTCTTTTATAAACCTTTTGTCGTCCGTCAGCCTACGGACACAAAAGCGTTTTCTTTATTAGCTCATTCAGTCAATAAACGCTCAAAAATACTCCGTATGTTTTGAGGTTTGTCCGTAATAAACCTTTTGTCGTACGAAGTACACAAAAGCGTTTTCTATAGTATGTACACAAAAGCGTTTTCTTCATTATCTCATTCAGCCAATAAACGCTCAAAAATACTTCGTATGTTTTGAGGTTTGTCCGTACGTTTTGAGGATTAGCCGTAGTTTCGAGATTTGTTCGTTTATTATTAAACTTACGAATTGATGTATAAATCGATTCGTAAAAATAGCAAATTAAATTAACACCAACAATTTCATGCCTGTTTTTTATTCGATTTTATAAGTCATGGAGTATTGTATACAAAAACGAACAGCTTTCATTTCTAAAAGCTGTTCGTTTATTGATTTGATGACAGGTCGGTTTCTTTTAAATGAAACGCTGTAACTAGTAAATTCAGGTGATTAGTTCTACTTTACCAAAATAAAAACCGAACCACAACTCCGACAAGTTGGAGTTGTGGTTTTATGTTTTTGTGTTATTTTAATTTAGTAAAGTAGAATTAATAAATGATTAATAAGCATTAGCACCAAGATGACCCAACCTCAATTACTTAAAGATTAATTGCCACCAAATCAATAGACTCCAGCTTTAGCTGGAGGATTGAATTGAATTATAATATTGGCTTTAGCCAAAATGTAAATGTGTGATGTGTGATGTGTGATATGCAATGTTTCAATAGCTATTCATTTGGCTAAAGCCGATTTCTAGGATCACCTTTTATCTCCAGCTAAAGCAGGAGCCAATTGAAAAAGGAAGCTAAAGCAGGAGCAGATTGAAAAAATAGCCAAAGCAGGAGCCAATTGCAGGAGCCAATTGAAAAAAACAGCTAAAACTAAAGCATATCGATAATTTTACCCAACCAAGTAATTGTAGATATTTAATGATCTATTTTATTATCCGCAATATCCTGTGTTTAAATGTCTTGGTAGTTGGTAATTATTAATTATTCATTACTTAACTATCGATTGACTTATATTACCGGATAAAATTAGTCATTACCTTCCTTACTTTTTTCGGTTCTTCGATAGTTTCTTTCGTTGCTTCTTTCATCTTCAGGATCCACGCCATATTTTTACCCAGTGTCTGCATGATCTGTACGCCTTCCGCATCATTTTCCACTTCGCCGGGACCTGTTCCGTGAATCACATTCCAGTAACTGGAAGTGGCCAGAATCATTTCCGAATAGGTCAGGTAATGATTTAAACTGTCGAAAGTCACTGAACCTCCCGTGCGCCGTACAGCAACAACTGCTGCTCCCACTTTATGGCGGAATAAATTACCGTTCGACCCGGCTACATAGAATGCCCGGTCTAAAAAGCATTTCATCGTTCCGGGAATGCCGGCATAATATACCGGTGAGCCGATAATGATCCCGTCGGCCTCTTTCATCTTCTGAATCCAGTCGTTCAAATCGTCCGTTTTTATCGAACATTTCTCGTCCCTGTTTTTAAAACAGTTGTTACAGGCCATACAACCATGAATTGCTTTATGTCCGATATGGATAATCTCAAAATCTATCCCTGCTGCCATCAGCTCTGTACCCACCATGTTCAACGCATGATATGTATTTCCATCCTTTTTTGGACTACCGTTTATTGCTATTACTTTCATCTTTTATTTCTTACTGAATTTTCTTTCTTTTCCTTGCCTCTTACCTCTATTCCTCACTCATTCCTCACCTCTTACTCCTTACCTCTTACCTCTTCTTCCTATCTCCATACTACCACTCCCGCCACCGGCAGTGATCTCGTCCCAAAGATAATCTTAGCATTGTTTGGAATGTTGATGTTGACTCTCACCGATGAATAGTTGATTGCTACCCAGAATCCATCACGCCAGTTTACCATCACTCCTTCGGGTTGTTCTTCGATGTTGATTCCGGCCGAGTCGTATACTTTTTTCAGTACTTCTTTTTCCAGTTTACCGTCTTTGGTCTCAGTACCGATATACGTTACAGTTCCTTTTCCGGCTTTCCTGTGAGTTACCGATGCTTTGCCCGCATAAAACTGGTCGGCATAGGTTGCCCAGGTCTCCACTCCAAAATAAGGTTCGAGGATGTCACCCCATACATTCCATGCATAGTTTGTCTGATTGAAAGCCACATTGGCCTTTGTATCCGCACTCAGTTCATCGTACATTGCTATTTTAGCCCCGATCAGTGAGGTAATGGAATTTGCCCACGGTGCTTCGAAGAAATGACCGTTGCGGTCTTTTAGTCCACTGCGGCAGGTAAGGATCAGATGACCCCCGTTTTCAACATATTTTTTCCATTTGGCAATGATCATGCTGTCCACCATTTGATAGGCAGGTGCTATCACTACCGGGTAGGCAGACAGGTCGCGGTCTTCTCCCACAATATCCACAGGGACTGTCAGCGATTTTAAGGTCGAATAGTATCCGGTGATATGTTTGATTTCGCTCCATTGGCTGGTCTGTTTCTGTATTTCAGTTTCCCAGATATTATCCGGATTATACAGCAGGGCTGTTTTACGTGCTGCATAGTCCGTAGGCATTTTTACATCCGGCCTGTACATTTTGCGGAGTTCACGGATTTCCTTCATAAACTCACTGTACTGCATTCCTCCCGAAAGTTCGGTCACACCATCGGTGCCCACCATGCCGTAGTGAAACTGTTCGCCACCCGATAGCGGTTGACGGAAGCGATACGAACAGATGAAATCCAGTCCTCCGGCAAATGAATTCCAAAGCCATGCCTTGATAACTCCCGGATATGGTTGCGGATTGTATGCCCCCCAGTTTACCTGACCCGGTTGAAGTTCCATCACGCCGGTCACTCCTTTCAGAGGACGGAAGAAATCGTTGGCATACGATATCCTCCACGGATCACCCAACCGGAAGCCCTGATCGCCGACCCCCTTTGTATAACCCGCCACCGGATACATGGTGTACGAGATAAAGTCAAGATCTTTATTCCTCCATGGATCCACATCGGTGTGAATATGCATGAAGTTGGAAGTTACAAACTGTTCTTTCGAAATACTTCCCCGCAGGGTGTTGTATTGCATCGAAATAAACGATGCACATTCATCGGCACTAAACCGTTTAAAATCAACCATGGATATCGGACTGGCGATGCCCGAAAACTGACGCGCTTCATTCGGTATTTCTATCTGGCTGAAATCCGTATACACTCCCGACCAGAAAGCCGTTCCCCATGCCGTATTCAGATTGGCAACGGTCGTATATTTCTTTTGTAGCCAGGCCTTGAAATTGGTCTGTGCTGCCGTACTGAAATCGTAGGTGCCGTAATGCGAAGGTTCATTGTCAATTTGCCATCCCCAGATCCGTTTGTCGTTGGCATAATGTTTTGCCTGTGCCTCTACCAGCCGGGTGGTGAGCTCACGGTACTTCGGGCTCGACCACGAACAATGCTGGCGGGTACCATGCTGCCCCGTCTGTCCGGTCGACGTTTCCACCAGTACTTCCGGATATTTACGCACCAACCAGATGGGTGGCGTGGCCGATGACGTACACATGATCACTTTCAGGTTATGCTTTGCTGCCAGCTCCACGGCTTTATCCAGCCATTTAAAGTCGTATACCCCTTCCGTTGGTTCCATTTGTGCCCAGGCAAACTCGGCCATGTGGGTAAATTCAAAACCCATATCCTCCATCTTCTTAAAATCACGATCCCACTGGTCCGGATTCCATGCTTCCGGATAATAATAGACTCCGGTTTCAACCATTTTCTCAGGCTTGAAAAAACCCTGTGCATTTGATAAGGTGGCAAATGCCAGCATTGCCCCGATAAAAAGATATTTCTTCATAAATTTATATTCTGAATGAATGAATAATGAGAATGTTAAGTAAATTTTAAACCGTTTCTATGAATTATCCGGGTCCTCACGGAATCCTCCGGAACCGGTTTTGCTTTCAACCACAAAGGTAACTGAAATTTTAAGTCTGATGACTCCGTCTTAACAGATTTTCTGCTAAATGTTTTTATCTTTTTGTAAACGAAAATAGGTAGTTGGTAGTTTCTAGTCGGTAGTTGGTAGTAAGTAGGTCAGAAGTAAGAGGTGAGGAATGAGTTGGGAGTTTATAGTTTATAGTTTATAGTCGGTAGTATGTAAATAGTGGTAAAGAGTAAGAGGTGTGGAATAAGTCGGGAGTTTATAGTTAGTAGTCGGTAGTAAATAGAGGTAAGAAGTAAGAGGTGAGGAATCCTTCCATTTTCCCCGGGTTCTGTTTTCTTATCCTTTTATATTCACTGGAAAATTTTTGGGGGTGGGTTGGGTTTTGGTTAGGCCTTGAGTGGGTTGGGGCCCAACCAAGGCCCAACCAACCCCCAACCAAAGCCCAATCAGTACCTAACCTATAAAGACCATTTTACAAAGCAAAACAGGAGCAAAACAGGAGCAAAACAGAACAAAACAGAACAAAAAATACCCCGGATCAACATAATTGATTTAAATGAGAAGTGATACTTTTCACCATTGATCGTGACAGTTTAAAGAGGCAAGAAAAATCGTCTTCTTGAATGGGTTTATTAAAAAATCGACAACAGATTACTGGAGACAAATCCTAATCGCCACAAAAATAATGGAGGAATTTTTATGAATAGAATAGATGGAAAAAAAACAGACCCGGATTACTTAAAAAACTACCCATCAGTAAATTAAGTACTTGATCTGGAATATGGAAAACTAGGAACTGCCACCAGGGAAAAGTTCACTGTACAGGCTCATACTTTTTATACAGGTCAACTTATTGAAAATGCGCGAAAAGATGCACACCTATCGCAAGATGAACCGGCCACTCGCATCGGGTTAAATAATTCTAATATTTCACGCATAGAAAATGGCAAAACAGAACCTAAAGTATCCACCATTTATCAGATTGCTGCAGAATTGGGTTTATCGGTTGATTTAAATCCTTTAAAAAATCAAAATCAATCTTAGTATTCTGTGCAGTGGAGAATCAAGCCGGTTGTGAAATGAAATGTTACTTAGATAATTATCAATTAATAAGTTCTGGAAAAGTTAAATGACACTAACAGGTCATTGCCAAATCTATTTTATAATCGTATATTTGTCCAAAATACGTGAATAAAGTCTTGATTTAAAGAATTATAGAATCTAAATTATTGGAAATTTCTGAGAAACACCAATAGTCGGGATGTAAACAACTACAGAATGAATGAAAACTCACAAAACTGTTTTTCTTGAAAACGTTAAGTTTGAATATAAAATCACACTTATCTATTTTATTTTTGGCATTTTATGGATACTATTTTCGGATAAACTGCTTGAATTTCTTGTGAAAGAAGATGATTTACTAACCGAATTTCAAACATTTAAAGGCGCAATATTCATTCTCGTTACTTCCGTATTATTGTATATACTTGTCAGAAAACATATGCAAAGTTTGAAATTGTCTGAATTAAACTTTTACCTTTCTATTTCTGAATCACCAGTAGGAATTCGTATTGTTTCTGTGGAAGGTAAGACTATTTATGCGAACACGGCATTTCTTACTATCTATGATTTCAATGATTTGGAAGAGTTTACAAATACACCCGCTATAAGCCGCTATACTGCTGAAAGTTATTTCCAGCATCAGGACAGAAAGAAAAAAAGGAAGGAGGGAAATGACGTATTTGACTACGAAATAAGTATCGTTTGTAAAAATGAGAAAATACGTCATGTAAAAGTCTCACGAAAAGAAGTGCTCTGGAATGGAATTCGACATTTTCAGGTGATAAATATCGATGTCACCGATCAACGGAATGCCGAAGAACAAATCCGAAAACTTTCCAAAGCGGTAGAGCAAAGCCCGGATGCCATATGTATCACGAATCCCGATGGAATCATTGAATACGTAAATCCCAGGACCATTCAGTTGACAGGGTTTTCAGCAGAAGAGCTGATAAATGAAAATGTAAGAATATTCAGTTCGGGAGAAAAGTCAAAAGAGGAATACGCTCAACTGTGGCAAACCATATTGTCGGGGAATATATGGATAGGCGAATTGCATAACAAGAAAAAAAACGGAGAACTTTACTGGGAATCTACCACCATTTCTCCGATTTTTGATACAACAGGACAAATAACACATTTCCTGGCGATAAAAGAAGATATCACTGAGCGAAAACGGTTAGATATTGCCTTGAATCATTCGGAGGAACAATTGCGTAAATTTGCTTCCCACTTGCTGAATGTGCGTGAAGATGAAAAAACGGCTTTAGCACGTGAAATACATGATGATCTGGGTCAGATATTAGTAGCACTTAAAATTGATACGGGATTGCTGAAAAACAAGGTTGTTAAATCGAATCCTTCTATTGATTCGGAAGAAATAACAGTCAAATTTGATAATATTGTAACCCTGATAGACGATACCATAAAAACAGCACGAAGAATCATGAATGGTCTGAGACCTGAAGTTCTTGAAATAAATGGGTTTGTGAGTGCAGCAACATCTTATCTTCGAGAATTTGAGGACAGGTATCATATAAATTGTGAATTTATCTCTGAAATTTCAGATATTGAAATGAATTTCCAACAATCCCTTGCTTTTTTCAGAATTCTTCAGGAAGCACTCAATAATGTAGCAAAACATTCCAAAGCCACATTGGTTAAGATTAATCATAGTAACCGGTCCGGTAAATTAATCCTCGAAATCAGTGATAATGGGATAGGTTTTGACAAGAATATAAGTGGACGACAGGACTCTTATGGAATGATAGGCATGAAGGAAAGAGTCATTTTGCTGGACGGGGAGTTGGAAATAATCAGTGAAGTGGGTCATGGAACTTGTGTCAGAGTGAAGATTCCAGATATCCGTACATAGTAAATTTGAAAATGAAATGATTTGAAAATTTGAAAAGGACTCAATGATTTAGTTTATTAATCCGTTTAGAATAAATTAGTTTATAATTTTGTTGTTCTCTGTTTAGTATTAAATAAATAACATATATTTCGCGTCTTGAAAACGGGAAGTGTGATAGTCAACTCTCCACATTATAGAGTGTTTCTGAAGATAGCCCTGGCAAAAAAAGACTTATTGATTGATTAATATATTAAAACCATAGACCGTCCGGATAGAAGTCTCGGGACCGTTTTTTTTTATGGCTAAACTTATCCGATAGGACTGTATAATTAAAAAAAACTATAATTGTAGAATTTGTAAACAGTTTTTGATTTAAAAGCGTTTAAAATTTATCTGTAAGATATGGTTTTAAAATATTACTTTAATCTATTGTATAACGAAAAAAATCACATTAAATTTGTATAAAATACATCATTTATGCCAAAAGTGTTAGCTTACATTACTGCTAAAATTACCTGGATTTTCTTGTTTTGGGGAACTGACCTGAATGAAAACAGAGCGCACGTTCATGTAGGCAAAAGAGGTACTGACGAATTATGTAAAATCTGGCTTGAACCAACTTTAATTATCGAAAAAGGAGGCAGCCTCAATGCTAAACAACAAGTTCAGGTTTTAGAAATCGCACTTACTTACCGTGAGGAGTTGTTAAGGCAATGGAAATAATTTAAGAATGGTCAAAGATAAGATTGATAACTATCAAAAAATAGTATATGAAAAAAATAGAAGGGTATTGGGATTCTACCCCCAAAATAAAGAGTATATCCTTTCCGGTTCGTGGAAAGATGCGAGTAGATCTGAATGATGGAAGAATTATTGTTGTCCCACTGTCAGCATTCCCAAGTATACAGAAACTGCCAACACAGGAACGTGAGAAATGGTTCCTTATTGGAGGCGGGATATCCTTTGATAAAAGCAACGAAGGATTTCATATCGAACAGATACTTGGTAATTATTTCAATTACAGGCACGAAAAAGATACTGTAAATGCTTATAAAATAGAATTATAGAGATAAACTGACATAGTTTTAATGCTTTTCAAAAGCATACTGTAGAATTTGGTACAGTGAATTTTACAAAGTAACGTTGAAAATGGAAAAGACAGTTAACGGGAAATTGTAGGTGTGCGATAAGTACAAACACTAAAAATGTATGAAACAGGTAAAACATTTTAGTTTTTTAAGATGTTATAATTGAAGCAAGTTTGTATATTTGCAAGAGAATAAAACAAGATATCATTAAAAACTAAACCGTTATGATGCGAGAAAGTCTTATAAACAAAACTATAAAAACATTATCAAAACTTCCAAATGATAAGGTTAGGGAAGTATCTGACTTTACGGAATATGTTTTTAAAAAGTATGAAAAAGAAACTTTGCAACATGGAATTGAAAAGTTAGTAAGTGATTCAAATGCTTTTCAATTTTTGAATGACGAAGAAGATTTATATACAGTAAATGATATAATAGAAAAATACTGATGGAAAAAGGGGATATCATTCTTATCCCGTTTCCATTTACAGATTTAAAAGGAAACAAAAACAGACCTGCATTAGTACTGATATATAGTGATTTAGATATAACAATATCATTTATTTCTACTCAATTAAAATGGAAAGAAGAAACAGATATTCTGTTGAAGCCTACTAAAAATAATGGTATTAAAAAAGAATCTCTACTTCGACTTGCAAAAATTGCAACCGTAGATAAAAACCTGGCTTTGGGTAAAATAGGAAGACTGGAATCGAATGACTTAAAACAAGTGAATAAAAACTTAATCAAACTTCTCAAACTTGATTGACTCTGATAAAGGATACAACGGAACAGTGAAAAATACGAATGTGATTGATCTCCAACTTGAAGGCAAAACAACCGGATGGACTTTTTACATAGTATGAATGATTCAGTGGATAATCGCATAAATTCAACTCATTGACAGCATTAAAATAATAAGGGACATGCGAATGCCCTTATGAAGACCGTCCGGGTAGAAGTATCGGGACGGTTTTTTATTGATTAAAATCCCCAAAATACAGCATTTTTAGGTCTATTTAAAAAAATGAATAAAATGTTAGAAAGTTAAATAATAGTCCGTACATTTGATGCGGAGTTGACTGATTCAGTTTTTTAAAATACTAAAGATATAGGAGTTGTAATTGAAAAATACAAGTGAAAGGAAATACCTGTTTTTGATATGAATCGGTTTTAATAACCAACCGGGCACAATAAAATAAAGTTTGGTATTGAAACTCATAAAGAATAATCAGTTATAATCCGTTCAGGTGTTCAGTTCAAGTCTCCGTTTTGCTAAGTTCTATTCAATGGGTGCATATAATAAAACTTGAAGGAAAAAGGGGATAGGATAATGTTAATTTTCAAAAGTCTTGCAGTGACTTTTACTTCCCTCGTTTCTTTATGATGGGTTTATGGTCAATCGTTTATAACGATAAAAAAATAATAAATTAAAGTAACCGTTGGAAATGAAAAACCAAATACTCCCTTGTTAGGAAACGAGGGAGAGCTAGGTAAATCAAACTCCTTGTAACGAATATAACGGAATAATCACAACAGAGTAAGCTTTCATATTGTTATCATCATATATTTATACAAATTCAGGTTCCAAAATAAAAATTGAAGTTGTATATTTGTATTATCAATAAAAACTCACGAGTATGGCACGCATAACAGGAATAACAATTGAAAAGGACAAACAGGGAAATGCACGGTATGCACGTATTGATTTGAAAAAATACGGTCATCTTTTAAATCCGATTTTTAAAGAATTAGGCATAGAGGACGAATTATCACCTTATGATCCGGAATTTGTAGCCAAAATAAGAAAAAGCGAAAAAGAATTTGCAGAAGGAAAAGGAACAAAGATTGATCTTGAAAACTTATGGAAATAGAATTTTCACCAACAGCCCTAAAAGATTTATCACTCATTAAACGTAGTTATTCGAATGCATCCAAAAACAGACTTACACGTATTTTACAAAGCATAGAAGAAACTCCTTTTTCAGGTTTTGCAAGTCCTGAAGCACTTAAACATGAATTGTCGGGTAAATGGTCCAGAGAGCTATCTAAGAAAGATAGAGTTATCTATTCAGTAGAAGATAATATTATTAAAATTCACTCATTACCTGGCCATTACAAAAAATAAACAAATCCACTAATTTTAATATACCCATCGAAAGTTGGTTAATGTGATCAGGTATTGCAGTTTAATCTTATTGTATAAAAGATTAATCAAATTATGCACGGATGAAAAAAACAGCAGGGTATAGGGATTCTACCCCCAAAATAAAGAGTATATCCTTTCCGGTTCGGGGAAAGATGCAAGTAGATCTGAATGATGGAAGAATTATTGTTGTCCCTCTGTCAGCATTCCCAAGTATACATAAACTATAACACAGGAACGTGAAAGATATTCTTAATTGGTGGAGGGATATCGGTTGATAAAAGCAACGAAGGATTTCATATCGAACAGATACTTGGTAAATCTGTCAATTACAGGCACGAAAAAGAAACTTTAGCTGCATTAAAAGTGAAGAACTAATGTAAAAAGGGGATAATCAATGTTTTCAATTTACAATTAAGTTTTAGCTTAATCCTTTAAAGACCGTCCTGATAATACTATCCAAACGGTCTTTTTTTTATTTGATAAATACAACATAGCTACAGTAAATTTTGATTTTATTAAAATAATTTTGAAATTTGTTGGAGGTGTTAAAAAGAGTATGTACTTTTGGAGTGAAATTATTCTGATAATGAATTGCATATACTAAGAATACATAGATGGTATTGCAAATTTAAACATCATGAATGAACCCTTGAACATTCAAACAGACTATTAAAGGTCAAACGGAGCAGGAGTCTATTCTCATTAAAAAAACAGAAAATATGATGAATACAACATCAGTATATCAAGATGCTATAAGACTATTATTTATTTTAGTTAATGCATCAGAAGAATTTTGCGATGAATTTGATTCAAGTATAAAAGGAATTTTTCGAGGTAAGGCTAGACTTTATGCCATGGATTTTTGGGTTAGATATCCTGATTATTTCGCAAATGAATTGCTTCAAAAATATCTTGAAATCAAAAAGGCAAGATATCTTGAAATAGCAGAAACTATTTTTGAAGATAAAGAGCCTGATTTAAGAAATATCCCAATGATTAGATATCTTTTTGGTGCATATGAGAAACTTGATAACACTTTATCCATTTTAGTTTCAAAAGGTTTAATAAAGCAATCTGGACAAAAAAGTAATACGAAAATTGATCAGTATGATTATTTGCTTTTCGAAAAAGCTTTTGAAGTTATTAGAGATGCGACCAAAGAATTTCCAATTTTAAAATGGTATGATGAAAGAACACAGCTAATTAGTGAAATATCTGGAAACAAAGGAGGTGCCGCACTTAAAGATCGGCAATATGAGCAAATAGTTTATGCAAAGACAAAATTAGGTGGAATTATTCCTTCAATCAAAGAAGAAGTTCATATTGAACTCAACAGAATAAAATCTATTTCCAAATAAAAAGCAAAAAATGGAAAATCAATTAAAAAAAATAGGATGGATAGATGAAATAGCTTCAAATAGCAAATGTTCAGTTGAAGAGGTTAAGTCAGTTATTCAGAAATATGAAATTCAACAAAGTCCCAACATTGGGATTCCAAAACATTTACATATTATAGAATTAAATTTTTCAGGCATCAAAGAAGGTAACTTTACAAATGATTTCAACTTTAGTTTTGAGAATTTAAAACCAGGGATTTTTGGTGTTATTTCTGATAATAATTTAAGAGGAAAAACAACTGTCCTTGAAGTTATCAAATGGATGTTAAGGGGAAGTAGTTCTAGTTTGATGCAAGAAGGTGTAAAACAATGGATAAAGAGTGCAAGTCTGAAATTTATAATCGATAAAGAATTATATTTAGTTAAAGTTACACATACTCAAAACGAAGTAAAAGGTAAATTGGTATCAATTTCAGGTGAGTTTGAAAATCAAATATCTGAATTTTATTCTAATGATGAATTTGAAGGTTGTATGTCGGAATTTATGATAAAGCAGTTTTCCTTGGATAGAATAAGTGCTTTCAGAAATGCACCAATACAAGAAGAAGTTGGATCAAAAGTAAATCATAATTGGTCATCATTAGCTTCTGCATTATTTATAAGTACGAATTATAGCTCTCTTTTTGGCGATATACCAACGGATGGATTAAGCAATCGATTAATGAATATGTACTTGGGATTGCCTTGGATTTCTACTTATATCGCATTAAAAACAATAGAAAGCCAAATTAAATCTGAAAATAGAGTTGAAGATATTCATTTTGATAAAGAACTAGAACGCAAAAAAGAGAGATATCAGGAAATTATTGAAGAATTAAGAGTTAAAGAAGAATTAATTAAAACACTACCAGAAAACAAGGGTGTGATTGAAAAATTAAGTGAAGTAAGAGATAGATATGGGCTCTGTGGAAGACAAATAACGAATTTAGACAGACAACTACGAAAACAATCCGAAGATTTTGATGCAATTAAAGAAACAAAGGATAGTGATAAAATAAGGATAAACAATTTTAAAGAAGACATGGCTGCCCATGCAGTTTTCAAAAGATTAAATCCAACTTGTTGTCCACATTGTGAAAGTGAAATTGATAAGGAGAAAATAAAAAAAGAAAAGTCAAATCAACATTGTGCAATTTGCGATTCGGCTTTACTTGAATCTGAGGATGCAGAGGTTTTATTAAGTGACCTCGAGTTAAATTTGAAAGCATCTGAAAAAGCATATAAAGAAATTCAAATCGAATATGTTAAACTAAACAATAATCATTCACAATTAATTTCTTCCCTTTTTCAACTCCAAAAACAGATAAATCAATATGAATATGAATTAAATGAATTTCCTGAAAGAAACAAAGTTGAAAAAGAAATAACACGGTTACTTATTTTAAAAGAAGAGTATACAGTTTCAGAAAGAAAGTTTAATAAACCTCTAATTAAAGATAAACGGATAGATGAAAAAAAGATAATTACAAAAGCTATTGAAATAACTAAAAGTAGATTTGAAAAATTACAAAAAGAACTTTTGCAGGAAGTAAGTGATGAAATACTAAGAATATCAAAACTTGTTGGATTAGGGAATATTGAGTCTATTCAATTATCATCAATCCCAACATTATCTCTAAATAAAGATGGTAGTACAACTAGTTATTCAAAAGTGTCAGAAGGGGAAAAATTACGTTTAAAAGTAATTACTACCATTGCACTTTTATCTGTTGCTGAAAAAAGAAAAGTTGGCAGGCATCCAGGTATATTATTGATTGATTCTCCAGGTGCACAAGAAGTATCTGACAAGGATGTTAATAGTTTGATAGAAGGTTTAAAAAAACTAACAACTGAATTACCTTTTTTACAGATAATTATAGCCTCCCGTGCAACCGATGTAATTCTAAATCAAATAGACAAAAATCATCGAAAATATGCAAAAGGGAATGACTATTTGTGGTAAATATATTTGATATGAAAATCCACACTGTTGACAAGTTGATTTCTGTTTCTTTGCTAAATTCTAAATCTATTACCCTTTTAGAGTTAGGAGGTGTTGAATACTTGCAGGCTAATATTGAGGCAGTTTGTACTTCTCGATTTCTTCCTGAAATATTGAAAAGTATAATTAATGAAATTGAAAGGTCTCAAGAATTAGAAAGATCAAAATATGAAAATATTTTTTTATCCTCTCTACGTTTTTGTAATGATGTATTTTCAATTCAAGAAGTTATTTATATCGTAGAGACAAGCGTAACATTATTTGTCACTTTAAAAGAACCCTGTTTTGAAATCTGTCTAGAGGAATCTAAAAATATAAAGAAAAACTCTATTGTAAGGTCTTGGTTCTTGGAAGCTACATTTCGATTTTCATTAAGTGACAGATCAAAGAGGTTTAAATTAATATCTTATCTTATTGATGTATCAGTCGATGACAGCGATGTATATTTACGGCATGTTGCAAAAATTATTGGACTTTCATATTCAAATTGGCAAGAAGCTGAATTAATAGACAAACTTGAAAAAATAAAAAGCATTAAGAAAGAATTAGATGAAGTTTGGTTTGAGTTGGGCATGAGTTATTTATTAATTGCCTTGAATTCTGAAACTAAGGAAGAAGCTTTATCAAATTTTATTCTTGCTAGGGATCATTTTAAAAAAAACATAGAATTAGATAGTGAAAGACCTGATGCTATTGCTTACGATGCAAGTATTTCTATTTTGCTTTCTATGAGTGGGTCACAACTTGAGATTGACAGAAATGAAAATCTTGATAGACTAATTAAGGCAATAACTATTTATAGCGCATGGCATATTTCAGAAAATGATAATATTTGGTTGTCAGCTCGAAATACTGAAATCGCAAATTGGTTTATTTTAATCAATAAACTTGACAATCTATTGATTCATTTTACTGAACTTTGTTGGTTTGAACCTCAAATAGTAATAGAAACATCTCTCTTAAATGTTTATACTGCAAGCCGAACAATTCTAAAACGGAACCATTTAGGAGGATTAGAAAAGATAATTCAACCCCAAATTGAAAATAATTTGAGAAATAACGCCAATTATATATTTCTATTAGATCAATGGGTCGCTTCACAGGAAGGGTCTGAATTAGGTGAAATCGGAAAGAAATTAAAACAAGAAATCAAATTATCTAAAACTAACATTTCAGAAGGAGTTTTTAATTTAATTCCTTCTATTACCAAATTATCAATTAATAAGCAAAATGAGTTTGAACAGTTTTTAAGAGATTATAAAAGTCAAAACACAAATAATATTTCTATAAATGTGGAAAAGATCTTTAATGAAATAATTCCAAACCTTTCAATTATTTCTGATTTTAGAAAAGAGGATGTGAAAATGGGATTTAGTGAGTTGCTTTACCTTAGCTTACTATTCTTAATATCAAGGATGGATGGGACAAAAACAAACTACAAAGAGTTTAGCTATTTATTTGAACAAGAAAAAAGACCTTTAGAATATGAATTACAAAAGGACTACCATCAATTTATGCATTCTGCATTATTTCATGGAAATACTACTATTGAAAAAAGTGATGTCGCAAGTGGACGTGTAGATGTCTATTTTTCTTTTGCAAGATTCAATATTTCAGCAGAAATAAAAAGAGATTGGGACGATTGTTCTTTTGAAGCTTTAAAATCAAAATATTTAGGACAAGCTGCTGAATATTCAAATACAGATGCAAAGCTTGGTTTCTTAATAGTCTTGGATTTAACCCCAAAACCAAACGGTATTAAATCAATTGAAAGTAGTGTTAAAGTTGAGATTATTGAGAAAAAAAATGATTCAATAAAACGAGCAATTGTAGTGATTGTTATACCAGGTATGAGAAAGACTCCAAGTGAAGTGAAATTAAAAGGATCAAAAACTAAGAAAACGTAACAATACCCCTGTTGATCGCAGATAATCGATTGATTGTTAGAATCATTAATTAACTGTTGCTCCCCATTTCTCGCAGAGACTTTTAACTCCTTCCATACGAACAAAAAGCTATTTTATTTGATTGAAATGAAACTGCTCACAAAGATATAGCAGGTGTTTATTTCTCCCGCAATTATTGTGTATATTTGTCCGGACTGCCGGTTGATTGTTTTAGATTAGGAAAGTAAAGTCTATTTTCAACGGATTCTCTAACTGTTCATCGATTCAAATGAAAACCAGACATCCCTTTTTTTACTCCAATTATTATCGGGAAGTAGTATGAGTACGATACTATCCGCTAAAACCCAAGGCAAACAACCATACAATCAGATTTTAAGGTCACACGGAAAAATCAATATTTGCCGGGACACACTATAACAGACAATAAAAAGTTATAAAAATATAATCCACAATTAAAAATGACATTAGAAGAAATAATAATTTACAGACGTTCTGTACGACATTACAAAAATATTCCCATTGATCCGGAGAAGGTGAAACATTGTATCGAACTTGCAACGTTGGCACCCAACAGTTCCAACATGCAACTTTGGGAGTTTTATCACATCACGGATCCTGAAGTCCTAAAAAAACTCTCTGTGGCCTGTTTAAATCAAGAATCGGCGACTACTGCCCAACAACTGGTAGTTTTTGTCACCCGGCAGGATTTGTACCGGAAAAGAGCAACAGAAATGATCGGGTTGGAAACTCAAAATATACTGAAAAACAGTCCGAAGGAGAAACACGAGAAAAGAATTAAAAGGTGGAAATTGTACTATGGAAAAGTAATTCCATTTTTATATTCCCGTTGTTTAGGAATTTTTGGGATGGTCCGAAAAATCCTGGTAAACATAATCGGAATTTTCAGACCCATCACGTATCAGGTCTCTGAAAACGACATGAGAGTCGTGGTTCATAAAACCTGTGCGTTGGCGGCACAAACATTTATGTTGGCAATGGCAGGTGAAATGTACGACACCTGTCCGATGGAAGGTTTTGATGGCAGAAAAGTGAAAAGCATTCTGAAATTGCCTATGGGGGCAGAAATCAATATGATTATTTCCTGCGGTATCAGGGATGAACACGGAGTCTGGGGAGACAGAATGAGAATTCCTTTCGACGAAGTGTATCATAAGATTTGAATAACGACAGATCTCAGCCAGTTTAAGCAATAAAAAGGATATAATGTCGTATTTATTAAGATGATTAGAACGCGACATTTAAATGTTTTCATTAATTGGAAATGTATAAAAATAGAAATGATAATTTTTTCACTTCCCTTAGTTATAATACGTGAGTAGTGGTAAATTTTTTTATAGCAATAAAGTAAGTACATTAAAAATGCCAGATGTAATTGTTCTTCGTTACAAACGAAAACCAAATCCCCTTAGTTACTAATAAGAGGAAGAGAAGTTGAAATTCACCCATCTTTAGAGGCTGTGTAAAAAAGAAAATTTTAAAAAAAACTATCAAATTGAAAGTCAACATTGAAATAAAATAAGATTTAGAAATAGTGAACATTCTTTTCTAGTAAGGTTGACAAATATAAATAAGGTTTTATTGTTTAAAAACCTTATTTTCAAGTATTAAACCTCAGTATAAAATCAATCACTCACCAAGCCCAACCTTATTAACCTTATTTGAAAAATAGGTTAACTTTCAATTCGTAAGTGATTTATTCAATTTTATTTGTTTTTACACACCCCAGGCAGGGTGTAATAGTTCAACTTCAAACCATAACTAATGAAGAAAAACATCGTTTGAGTACATACAGATCATTTAAAGAATTTGAAATATGGAGTTACCGAAAAAACCGCTATTAAAAAAGATCCTGAAATATTTTTTGGTTCTCCTGTCAGCCATACTACTATTGTGCGTGTTGTTATTTTTTGCTGTATATTCCGGAAAATTTGGTTCATTACCCAACAAGAAAGCTCTGTCAGCAATAAATAATGAAGAGGCTTCTCTGGTGATTTCCAGCGATAGCGTGATCATCGGGAGGTATTTTGCCGAGAACCGTACCAATATATCCAACGCAGAAATTCCTGATCATCTTAAAAAGGCTTTGATAGCCACCGAAGACAAGCGATTTTTTACTCATAGCGGGTACGACATTCGGAGCTATTTCCGTGTTTTCTTTAAAAGTATTCTCAGGCGCGAAAGCAAAGGGGGTGGGGGAAGTACGCTGTCACAACAGTTGGTTAAAAACTTATACGGTCGCCGGAATTATCGTTTCTTAAGTATGCCGGTAAACAAGATACGTGAAATAATTATTGCCGCCCGTATAGAGGAAGTGTACAACAAAGAAGAACTGTTATTGCTTTACCTGAATTCAGTACCTTTTGGCGAAGACGTCTACGGGGTGGAAGCAGCTTCGCACCGGTATTTCAATAAACCTGCCCGCAAGCTGAAAGTGGAAGAATCGGCTGTTTTAGTAGGATTGTTGAAAGCAAACACGTATTTTAATCCACGCCTGAATCCACAAAATTCGCTGGATCGCAGAAACCTGGTACTGACTTTGATGGAGAAAGAAAAGTATTTGAAGAAGTCTGAGGCAGATAGTCTGCGTAAATTGCCGCTAAATCTGAATTATGAAAATATGAATGCAGATGCTCCAGCGGGCTATTTTGTATATCAGGTTAAGAAAAAAACGCAGAAAATTCTGGATGATATTCAACGGAAAGATGGCAAGGAATACGACCTGAAAAAGGATGGGCTTAAAATATATACTACCCTGAATATGCAGATTCAGCAAATTACCACCGAAGGCATACATAAACATCTGTCGGGGATGCAAAAATTACTGGATAATGAGCTTCAAAACCGCGCTGTAAAAAAGCAATGGGCTCGTAAACAGCTTAGACTTTCCGGTGAAGATCATTCAGGGAAAAAGGATATTGAAGTGTTTGACTGGAAAGGCATTGTTACCAGAAAAATGAATAAATCAGACAGTTTGTGGTATTACTATAAAATGCTGAATGCTTCGGTGCTCATTACGAACCCAAGAGATGGAGCGGTCATTACCTGGATTGGCGGCAACGATTTTAAAAGACTTCCTTTTGATATGGTGCTGTCACACCGTCAGATAGCTTCTACTTTTAAGCCGTTTTTATATGCTACCGCACTGGAGAATAATATCAGCCCTTGTACCTATCTTGAAAATGTTCAAAAAGTATATCCTGAATACCACAACTGGGAACCTCAGAATTTTGATCATACCTCTACAAAAGACAGCACGGTGGCTTTTTGGTATGCCTTAACCCACTCCATGAACCTACCTACCGTGGATTTATACTTTAAAACAGGGCGCGAGAATCTGCTCAATACATGCAACAGGCTTCATTTTCCTGCCACAAATGACGACTCACCCTCCATTGCATTGGGGACTCTTGACTTGTCACTTTATGAGGTTGTTCGGGCATACGGTGCTTTTGCCAATAAGGGTGAAATGGCAGAGCCGGTGATGATTAATAAAATTACCGATGCGAAAGGAAATATCCTGTTCGAAAGAAAGGAAGCCCGGACTGAAAAAATATTCAAAGAAGAAACTACTGACCTGATTAGTGCCATTTTACAAAAAGTCATCAATGAGGGTACCGGAACACGAATCAGAAACCAGTATGGTATACGTGCCGATCTGGCAGGTAAAACCGGTACGGCTCAGGATTATACCAATGCCTGGTTTGTGGCCTATACACCCGATTTAGTAGTGGGAACCTGGGTAGGAGCTACCTCCCCTGACATTCATTTTTACAGTGGAAACGGATCAGGTTCATCACTGGCACTTCCCATAGTCGGCAATGTGCTTCGTGCTATCGAGAATAAAGCCCGTTGGAGAAGACAATTCCTGACCCCTTTTACTATTCCCGAATATGGTTCTGTTGATTTAAGTTGTAGTCCCTATAAAGAAACCGGGATAAAAGGATTTTTTAATCGGTTGTTTCATCGGAATAAATAAGTAAGAACCCCCGACCCCTAAAGGGGAGGAAGAGAAGTAAAAGAAGTAGATTAGTGGGAATAAATTGTTACTAAGAGGTAAGAATTAATTTTCAATTAGTAACATTGTAACAACTTATTTTGGAAAAAGCAGGTCGAGGTTGTATCAACGCCTGAATGGACTTACTGGGAATGGTAAACCAGCTCAATTTAGCTCCGGAGAAAAAATATAATTTGCAAGAGTGTTGAATGATTTAAGTATTCAGTTATATGATATATCTCTTAAATTTGGTTGAATTAATGATTGAAAAATAGTACAAGGAAAACCATATAGGCATTTCGGAAGATTTATTATTGTTTATTTATCAACTTTTCCGGACTTACCGAAACTACCAAAACAAGAATGTGAAAAGTGGTTTCTTATAGGTGGTGGGATATCTTTTTAAAAATGCAACAAAGTGAATCTTATTGAACAAATATTCGGTAATTATGTAAATTGCAGACATGAAAATTAAATGTATTCATGGCAAGTGTAAATAGTGAGAAATTCAGGTACAGTTTATAATGGGTTCGAAATAAAATGGTTTAGTTTGCTAACGAGGGATTTACCGGTGTCCCGGTGGAAGTAATACAGAAAAAGTACGGGGAAGTGCAGGTGTTGAGATAAACGGGATAAGTCACAGGTTTACAAATGGTATCAATAGGTCAAACAATTTAGCTTTTTCTGATGTTTTAGTTGAAACAAGTTTGAAAGTATTCAATATTAAATGATACGTTTTAACCAGTCAACGTAAATCTCCCGATTTAATAAGACTGTTGTATGGGTCTATTTACGAATCAGAAAATTTGAAAAATTTAAAACGTGACTTAAGTGGCAATTAAAAAATAATTTTAAGTTGAAGTCAAATAGTAAATACAATGATCAGACCAAAAATTCAGGAAAATGAAATTGAAAGATTGGAAAGCCTTAGATCGTATGCAATCCTGGATACACTGCCGGAAAAAGATTATGATGAAATAACATATCTTGCATCCCAAATTTGTGGAACACCAATTTCATTAATTAGTTTAATCGACGAAAACAGACAATGGTTTAAATCACATCATGGTTTGAATGCAACCGAAACTCCAAGAGAATTCGCATTTTGTGCACATGCCATTAATGACCAGGATAAAATATTAATCGTTCCTGATTCAAGAATCGATAATCGGTTTCACGATAATCCATTAGTCACAGATAATCCATATGTAATTTTTTATGCCGGTATTCCATTGGTTTCACCAAAAGGTTATTCACTGGGAACGCTTTGTGTAATAGATAATGTGCCAAGAAGTTTAAACGAATCGCAAATTCAGGCATTGAAAATTTTAGCTAATCAATTGATGAAATTGATGGAATTAAGAATTTCACTTATTGAACTACAGCAATCTGAACAAAAATTAAAGGAACTAAATGCTACCAAAGATAGACTTTTTTCAATTATAGGACATGATTTAAGGGGACCAATAGGTGGATTTAAATCGTTAATTGAATCTCTGATTTCGGGCTTTGATTTATCTGACACAGAAAATCTTATAAGTGTATTACAGCTTATTCAAAAATCGGCAAATTCAACCTATAATTTATTAGAAAATTTATTGTATTGGGCAAAATCACAAACGAACGAAATAGTCTATGCTCCGGAAGAGATGAAATTAAAAGAATTAGTTTTAATAGCCATTGATTTGTTTTCTGAAATGACAAAAAACAAACAACTTGAAATTGTTGATGATGTCCCCGAGGATGTAATAGTTTTTGCAGATAAAAATATGTTAATGACAGTCTTGCGTAATTTAATTTCAAATGCAATCAAATTTACGGAAACAGGAAAACAAATTAGAATATCTGCAACTCAAAATGAAACAGAACATTTAATAATAATCAAGGACGAAGGTGTTGGCATTAACCAAGAAAATCAAAACAAACTTTTTAATAAATTGGAACATATGACAACTTATGGAACGAATGGTGAAAAAGGGAGTGGTTTAGGGCTTTTATTATGTAAAGAATTTATTGAGAAGAATAAAGGTAACATTTCGGTAGAAAGTGAATTGGGGCAAGGAAGTTCTTTTAAATTTACATTGCCAATTATTTTAAATACTGTAAAACCAACTGAATAAATAAAGAATTAATTATTTCAACCAGACTTTCGTACGTAATACTTTGTACACTCATTCAGGATCGTTGGTGGCTCTTATTTTACTGAGGTTTGATCTGTTGCAGCAAGTGATAAATATATTCTTTTCTCAAAATGCGTGCCGGAAGAATAACTCATTAATTTATCTTCTTTGGCGAATGAGTGTGGCTATGTATTCAAAACGATACCCAATCAGTGTAGTGTCATCTATACCGGAGTTGAATCACTTATCTCTTCATTTGGGAAGGTCATAGAATAGTGATAATAATTAAGGACTCCCAACTGAAAACTCAATGACAAAAGCTTTCAATAAGGAATGGAGAACCAACCATCCTGAAAAAACGTTAGATCCAACTTAAAAACAACTTAATAATATTTTTTAATGATCAGATTTCAAACCGATCGACTTATTGTCCGTGATATTTCGAAAGAAGATATAGA
>Ga0302288_1000625_pt1 | contig 26957 bp, 30 predicted proteins | sample III_Fen_N1_1_FD_194549 | JGI IMG/M metagenome (GOLD analysis project Ga0302288, IMG submission 194549) | Peat permafrost microbial communities from Stordalen Mire near Abisko, Sweden - III_Fen_N1_1 | ecosystem: Environmental > Terrestrial > Soil > Wetlands > Permafrost | place: Sweden: Abisko...
AGCCATCCGAGCTAACCAGGCTGCTCCACCCCGCGATACGTGTTCAATAATAACAGATATAAATTAGTTTTACAACCCAATGTAAAAATTAAAGTAATTTTTAATTATACAAAATTCCAGTGACCTCGCCACCAAATCCAACTTGCAGACCACCGTCAGCATACATACAAGCCTGTAAAATTGACCCCGGCGTACCTGAAACGTCAACGTAATGATCGTTAACTAACCCAGACCCAGCGTACACTTCTTCCCCATCTAAATTGATATAAAAATAATCGTAGCCAGATTCAGTCTCATGCGATAGCAAAAAACCTTTTATAGTTTTACCGACCGGTACAACCCACTGTTTACATACATTTTTATTCAACCCAGGGTAAACGACGTAGAGCTCTTGGCCCGAAAGCGTCTCTGTCATTTGCGGAATCGTATCAGATGACGCTATCGGTAAAATAGTAGATTTCGACGCTGTTGGATTCAAGATAGCGACAGACGCATTGGGCACAGACGTAATTAAAGCCACCGGATTAGACGTAGTCACCGTTTGCGATACAGAGGCCGTCAAATTTGAGCCCAGTACAATTGATGGAGTAGTGCACATCGATGTCGTGCAATTATCCAAACTGCCGCTAGAAGAAAATTTCACCAATACGACATCATTGCCCCCGACACCGTAGCTGTTAGTATAACCAACTACTACATAACCACCGTCACTTGTCTGAGCAAGCGATCGTCCTTTATCCGTCCCCGTCGATCCCCAAGTTTTACTCCAGGCAAGTGTTCCATCAGACATAACTTTAAATAGAGAAAGATCCTCAAGCCCTGCCCCGTAGCCGTTAGTATAACCTTCCAGAACATAGCCACCATCATTGGCTTTAATAAGATTATCATTATTGTCACTACTTGAACCGCCCCAGGTCTTATTCCATAAAATAGCACCAGAAGTATCAAGTTTAGCAACGAAAGTATCGATACCACCAGCGCCAAAACTCGAAGTCTCTCCAGCTACAACATAACCACCGTCCTTAGCTTGTACGATAGTATTGCCGGCATCACTACTAGCACCACCCCAGGTTTTGCTCCAAGCAATGACCATCGACGAAGTGAATTTAGCTAAATACATATCACCGCCAACACCATAGCTAGCCGTTTGACCAGTTACGGCATAACCACCGTCGCTGGTTTGGATAATAGAATTACCATAATCCAACCCGGCCCCACCCCAAACAACATTACTAGTATTATTGCCAGTCGAATCAAATTTAGCGATAAACATATCGCTACTACCTGAACCGTAGCTATAGGTTTGACCAGTCACAGCATAGCCACCATCGCTGGTTTGCGTTAGACCGTTTCCATAATTCCAATCATTACTAGCCTTGCCCCAAGCTTTGCTCCAAGAAAGACCACCAGTTGAATCAAATTTAACTAAAATCGCCTCATCGCCCCCCGCTCCAAAGCTACTAGTGCAGCCAGTCAAGGCATAGCCACCATCGCTGGTTTGAATTATACGATTAACATGATCCGACCCAGCACCACCCCAAGTCTTATTCCAGACTAAACCACCAGCAGCGTCATATTTTGCCAAAAACATATCAGTTCCGACAGTACCAAATCCATTAGTATCTCCGGCGATAATATAGCCACCGTCAAGCGTCTGAGTAGAGGTCATACCCCTATCGTCACCAGTGGACCCCCAGGTTGAAACAAATGAAGCTTTTGGTAATGCTGGGCATTTTCCTACAGCAACGCTACCGTTTGAAGACTGTGCATTATAAGTCACACTACCCGAGGTTGCCTCAACGCAAAATATACTTGCCGACGAACTGTAATAGTAATTATAATTTACGCCACTATCAAAACTAGGCTTGATACTAGCATCGACAGACGCCTTATCGGCAGGATATTTACCGGTAGAGTCCTTTGATTTATTTATTAGCGATATAGCATTAACTAAATCAGATTGAAGTTTTTGTGATTTAGCTCTACTCGTAATGCCACTGTATGAAACCAAAGTAATAGCCGATAAAATACCGATAATTATAATCACCACAAGTAGTTCAACTACCGTAAAGCCGGATCGTCGAAGGTTTTTATTCTTCATGCTGACTTGACTATACAGGTTATGTTTCATAGATTCAATAATACCTAGCCTTTAGAGTTATTTGCGTTTGAGCCTGTAAAAAAGTTAATCCATTGTAAAAAATTACTTACTTTGACGGTATCAACGGTCGCTTTGATGTTCGAATCAGCGTTTTTGGCAGCCTCAGAGTTGGCGGGCAAGATCAGTACGCCCTCGCCAGGCAAACCCAAGCCCAATCTTTGGCGGACAGCTAGCTCCTTATACTCGTCCGTCTGATAATACCTCTGTTCGAGTTTTGCCTTGGATGTGTCAAGTTGCGCCACAATTAATTGCCGAGCTTTATCGTCTAATTCTTTTTGTAAAGAATAATTACGCTGCATAACATTCAGCGAGCCCCAAACCCACCCGGCGGCAATCGCTAGGCCAATAATAACCACAACATTATTCAATGTCAGATATTTATGACGAATTTTATAGTATAGCCGAGAAATGTTTATTTTTTTCATACTTACCTAAAATAATTATAGCTCAACAGATAATAATACGCTATAATAGGCTTCGTACAATAAGCCGTCAGGTTATTTGTAGTATCGAGATTCGAGGGGGCGTAGCTCACTGGTTAGAGCAGGATGCTCATAACGTTTTGGTTGTTGGTTCAATTCCAACCGCCCCCACCAGATTTGAAATTAAATATGAGGCCATAACTGGCCTCTTATTTTATTTAAAAATACCCTGAAGTAATATTCACAAGCAAAATACGGCTAACATCCTCGATGCAAACTTAGCGTAGACCGTTTTTGTTGAAGCATTCTGTATATCTTTTATCCATTCCTTTTAAGTGAACAAAAAACCAACGTTCCAAAAAATATAATAAATCAAAGCCGACAGTTTTCGGGTCGTCTTTTCTTCTTTCTAAAAACACAACGACCTTCGCCTTAATTTCGTTATGCGCCGCCTTGTGGTCTGCTGCCCCTTCGTAACAAAATTTATCGAAATATTCTTCTTCGGTTTTAAAATGGTAAAGAGTATAAGATGCTAAATCGCCAATGATATTAGATATTTTATCCATATCGTCTGATTCGAGACATGCATAAAGACTATTCAAGAGACCGACAAAATGCCTATGCTGCTCATCAATAATCTTCACATGAACGCTATCGGTGTCATTCCACTTTACAAAAGTCATAACTTACCTCCGCCTATATTATCTATAATACTACGTCTAGTATTTTACGGAAAATCAGTCAGTATATTTAGTCAAGTACGCCAAACCGGATTGAGATTTGTTTTGTTCACGAGATACCCTTTCGTAAAATAATATAAGTTAGTTTTATATAACTTTAACATTTAATCGTCAATCGTAAGCAACCTCTATATTTACAAAAGCAATAAAAACTGTTTTAATTATATAATCTTGTTAGGAAGGTGGCGTTAGAATTGACTAACCAAGACGATTCTATTAATAATTCAGGATTAATGCGCTCCAGTGAAGTTTTAGCTATGATTATTGAAGAGCTGAAAATGCGTTACGATACCCAAGATATATTACTCAAAGACTATATCGAATCCGAAATCGCCAATGATAGCGATTTTCGCAAACGAGCCATCGGCTATATGCGCTACGAATCATTTATCATGATTCCAGTCGGTCAGGCCAATCGCAAAACCTGGGCAATCGCAGTCGGCAAAAAAAGCGGTCAATATCCAGGCGAACATTTCCAAAGCGACCTGGTTGCAATACGACTCGAAAACGACCTCTATGCCGAGCAAGCCGTGGAACTGTTTCTTACTAAAATGGGTCGTAACAAATACTTTCAAAATACTCTACTAATTAGCACAACCGATGATAGCTTTGAAGCATTCAAGTTTACGAATTTCGGCCTAGAGGCTCTTAAGGCTCTACCGTCGGCAAACTTTGCTAACCAACCAGTCGAAATCGCTGGCTACGAAATATACGACTTTAACCCTGCATATATCAAGCGCGGCTACTATGACAAAAGCCAAATTGCAGAAATTGTCGATATAATTTTAAAGAAAATATCGCGGCATTAATCCATGCTAATAGAAAAGCCCCAGAATAAAATTTTGGGGCTTCTTTTATTGCCCAGGCCATATTTACCTTTTAGTTAAAATGTGTTTTAATTATTAAATCTTGTACAACAAAGGTGGTGGAAAAGTTGGACACACAAGAAGTTGTTATTAAAAATACGTTGCTATCATCAATGCAAACACTGGACAGAATTCTGAGGAATATAGAGGAAAAATATCTATGCAAAATCTTTACCCTCGAAAAACCCGTAAGCCTAAAAACAGAAGAATGCAATCAGCACTGCTGTGGGCACCACGGATACATTTACTATCGATCGTTCATAGTCTTGGAACTCCACGGCAAAACATGGGCACTAACCGTCGGCCAAAATCAAGCAAACTTCCCTGGCGATTACTACGACGGTGATTTAATTGCCATTGAGCTACATGAAACCGATATTAAAAAGATTAAAAAGCAGTTTTCCAAATCCGTAGAAGACGGTGGTTATTTCAAAAACTCACTATTAATTAGCGCCTCAGACCACCGTTTTGTCGCCGCCGATCATTCGAGATTTGGACTCGGGATTTTAAGGTACTTACCGAACTACCGAGACCAAAAGATTGAAATTACACAAGAAGAAATCAGGCCGGGTCAACAACCAATTTACGGTAGGCGTCTTTTATATAAAAAAGACGAAATCGAAGCATTGGCCGCTTTAGTCGTAGAATTGCTGAGCAACTATTATTGATAACAAAAAATCCCAGAGTATTTACTTTGGGATTTTTTAATTTAATTAATTATTTGTGGTATTTTCTTAGGCCTAAACTATCAACAGCTTGTTCATAGGTTAAACCATGCAACTTGGCGAACCCCTCTACGAATGGATTGTCTGAACCTAGATTAAAGTTCTCTAAGTCCTTTTGAAGTGGGCTAACTACTTCTTTTTTAGCAACATTAACATTTGATTTATCCAACACCGTATCAACGGCAGCAAAGCGCAAAGCATTAGCGCCTAACTGTTTTCGTTGATGCATTTTTGTCTTAACAATTTCAATGGCGCCAGCAGTACAGGCAACGCCTTCGTCGACTAACTTATCAACCTTTTCCCAAAATTCATCATCATACTCTTCACGTTTACCACCATCAGGATTGGCATCGCCTCCATTTTGGGAAAAATCAACTACGTGGCTTCGGCGGTGATATTTTCTTTTGCGATTCAAACTTGTTCGGCTGTGCATATCTGAAACTAAATCACTACTGCCACCAGTTGGGTCATCGGCTTCTTCGAAACCGTAATCAGAGAATAATACCTCTGGTTCTTCAATTAAATCCAATTGGTTTACTGTTGAATCGACTTTCTTAACAGTATCTCGATATTGGTCGATACGGACACTAGCTAAATCACGGCTAAGGCCAGTTGGGTCATCGGCTTCTTCGAAACCATAATCAGAGAAAAGTATTTCTTGAGGATTTTTTTCTATTTCAGGACCGAATTCAGGCTCACAGAAATTGGAGCCGCCTTGATCTTGAGAACAATTTTTATATTCACTCATGACTTTAAATATAGTATAGCATAAGTTACATAAATAGTCAATTATACAGTACGTAGGCAAACAAAAATGCCCCACTTGGGGGCATTTTTGGCACCTGTTTGTTTGATTTAACTATACATCCAAACGCGCTTATGGTGCAAGTACGAAATAACTATTTTTTCTTAGAAACAGTTAAGAATCCGTTGCGTGGATTTTCCTTAACAATACGGTCTTCTGGTAGTTCTACTGGCTTGCCTTTTGCATTCTTCTCTACTTTTGCAAAAAAGTAGATAGTTTGCTGTTTGCCGCCACGTAGTGTTACGTCGGTGCTATGTAGATAATATGTAATACCCTTTGAGTTTGTGTGCTTGTAAGCCATGGTACCTTGATTCCTCCTATTAGTACTATACGAGTGTTAGATTACAATGCGGCGCACGTAGTGTCAACGGTTAAATATTATCACTATGACGCTTTAAGAGTATTCTTAAGATACCAACACCTATGATTCGGGTAATAATCATTGTGAAAATTGCTATACAGATAACAACAGACCAGCCTGCAAAGTCTGGCGACCAGAGCGGCGAGACAAAAGCGTGCAGGTACATTTTGGGGTCAGGAAGATTCACTGAAGATATCAAATTACTGCTAGCTGGGTATTTTTGTAGCTCGGCCATAGTACATTGCAAATATGCCGTAGAGTAGCTACTAAACCTAGGGGCGCACACTTCTTGGGCTTTTTTGTAAATATTACCGTTTGGGTTAGAGTCACTAGAAGCCGCTGAATATGCTGCCTGAGCATCGCGCTTATAGGTCGAATCTAAGTAAACGCCCTTACCCATATCAGTATTCATGTGCGACGAAACGTAACGTTGTAAATCATACATCCTATCTTGAGTTACTTGGCTATCCCCTGCGGCATCGGCATCCAGAACCGCCGTACGACGCTCAACCATACCAACGTTATTGAGGCGCAGAAAAGTCGCTGAAATAAAAACCATAAGAATCAGTAAACAAACTAGCTGCCAGGTTTTGACACGCTGTAGCTGTTTAAGACTCCTATTTACGCGCTTTTTATCAGTCACTTTCCCACCAAAAAACTAAAATTTACTAAGACTAGTATAACATGCAAACTATTTACGGTAGATGCGGAAGTTAGCTGTGCCAATTATCAAAACAGCAACGGCAGACACAACGAAGAATAGCCGCATGCCGCTAGCATCTCCAAGTAATAAAATGCATACTAGACACGCTAGACACCCAATGAGAGCCCCCAGGTTAGACACAACGCTAATAGCACACAAATACACTATTCTGTGCCCAGAAAGGTCTGCCGTGTCAAATTCGCCCCTTAGGTAAGCCATATTATAGCCAGCTGTCGCCAGTTCGTTTGTAACGTTCACTCCTACCGCTGAAGACGGTACGGATGCCACCGATCTAAAAAGATGAACAATCGAGTTCGCAATTACGCTATAGACCAATAATAAACCACCACGGCTTTTGTCGATCAGCTTCCCATAGGCGTAAGAGGCAAAAATCGCTACGATTATCGAAACTGATGACAATATGCCTAGATCAAGATATATTGACTTCCCCGACTCCGAAAGAATAACAATTGCAACAAATAAACCCCAGACAACACCAGTTGTTACGACATCAAAGCCGACTCCAAGTTGCGCCACCATACTTCGAGCCGCCATTCGCCAAGGGAAACCACGAAAATCAATTTTCTGCTGCGTTTTAACAGGTTCAGAAGTCTTAAGTAACGGTCCGGCTGCAAACGCAAAAAGCGCCGCCGAAATTATCATAACAACCTGTGGAGAAAAGATAAGAGCAATCAAACCGCCCAAGATTGGACTAAGGCCGATAGCAACTTTGTCAAAAATATTCATGAAAGCGATTTCTTTACCGGCGTGCTCAACATTTTTAACCTTAGAAAAATCGACTACATAACATAATTGATAAATTGCCGATGATATTGACCCAAAAATCACCCAAATGACGATACCAGCCATGCCAATACCGGGCATTAAACCAATCGCAACCATTGCAGGTATGTATAACAGATTACTAATTAACGTTCCGTGTTTCGGGCCAACTTTGGCTATGAAAAAAGATGATAAAAAGATCAGAATACACCTCAAAAAATATAAACTAGCCCAACATATCAAGATGAACTGCAGACTATAACCTTGCTTATAAAGGAAAACAGTCGTAAAGCCACTGGCAATATACATCGCTACAACCCTTAAGGTCCGCGAGATGTATAATTCAGCTATTTCTGAGAATGTAGCATAACGCCAAAAATGGCGTCTTTTTATGAAATTATAGAAAATATTAAATCGTTGCATGTTTGTTTTTTGGTTCCAGTTCACTTTAATTACACCACATAAGATGATAAATATAAAGCCTGGGCTCTTCATTCCTGCGCCTCTGCCCCTATTCCACTAAAGACACATGCTTCGCTCCGGGACTGAGCAAGGGCCCCGGCGCCTTGTCAGTCTCGGGTTCCAGGGTGTCATTAGTGAAACAGGGGCACAGGCCTAACATTCATCAAATCGTGATAAACATTTGCTTTCGGCAGGAATTACAGATACCGCCCCGCCCGTAATTCTCTGCCAAAGCCGAGAATTAGCCTATGTCATCACTCCCATTACTAAACACATCTGCAGCCCAAGTCTGAGCTGACGCCGGGGCCCAACTCAGACCTGGAGCGAAGCCGTGTTTAGTGATGGTGGGTGGTGACAGAGGCCACGACGTTAGAAGTCTGGGGCGGACCGGGCGACAGGACCCGCGAGGCTAGATAGAGCGAAACGGGTGGCGGAACTTACAAAACAGCAAAGCACACAAGTGTTATACTAGTAGTATGAATATCTATTTCTCTGGAATAGGCGGAGTCGGTATCGGACCATTAGCCGAAATCGCCCACGATGCTGGCTACAGCGTAGTTGGATCGGACTTAGCAGAATCTTTAATGACCGAAGAGCTCGGTCGAAAAGGCATAACCGTCAGTATCGGTCAACAAGACGGCACATATCTAAGCGCATGCCACCACGATCGGCCACTTGACTGGCTCATCTACACATCTTCCCTACCCAAAGACCACCCCGAATTAGTAATGGCCCAAAAACTTGGCATCAAGACTGGTAAGCGCGACGAGCTTTTATCTTACATAATCAACGACAAAAATCTTAAACTAGTCGGCATCGCTGGGACGCACGGAAAAACTACGACGACAGCCATGTTTGTATGGGCAATGCAACAATTGGGCATACCAGTTAGCTATTCAATCGGCACAACAATAAAATTTGGGCCAAGTGGAAAATTTGAACCAAATAGCGAATATTTTGTCTATGAATGTGATGAATTTGATCGCAACTTCTTACATTTTTCGCCATATCTGTCATTAATTCCATCTATCGACTACGACCACCCAGACACCTACCCGACTGAACACGATTACCTTGACGCTTTCAGGCAATTTACAATTGCCAGCATGAACGTCATATCTTGGCAGGACCAACACGGCGAAATATTGCAAGATTTTCCACAGGTTAAGCTTTTAGGCACTGAGGACATTAACCAGAATCTCAAATTAAACGGCGAGGTTTATCGTCGTAACGCTTCATTAGTTCAGGCTGGGCTAAAACAAATTGGTATCTATGATAATACTGACGACATTTTGTCAAATTTCCCAGGCACCGATAGACGCTTCGAAAAACTAGCCGACAATCTATATAACGATTACGGGCATCATCCAACCGAAATTGCCGCCTCACTTCAGATCGCCCGTGAGATTTCAGAACATATTGTATTAGTTTATCAACCACATCAAAATATCAGACAACATCATATCCGCGATCAATACACGACGCAATTTGAATCCGCTGAAGAAATATACTGGCTTCCAACTTACCTATCACGTGAAGATCCAAGTTTATCGATTTTAACTCCAGAAGATTTAATTCAAAATATCACAAACAAAGACAGCGTGCACGTTGCAGCCTTTGATGATAATTTGTGGAATAGTATTCAGAACGCGCGAAATCAAAATAAACTAGTCTTAATTATGGGTGCCGGCGAAATAGACGGTTGGGTACGCAAAAAATTATTTGATATCGGAGAATAGTATGGCGAGGTTTCTAATGGAACCAATAACTGTAAATAATGCCAAGACGAATAATTTAAAAAACATAAATGTAAAAATTTACTACAACGAACTTACTGTATGCGTTGGCGTGTCTGGCAGCGGAAAGACATCATTTGCATTTGATGCGTTAGTAAATGGTATTGATTGTTCTGTTATAAATAAACCAAAAGAATGTTATTCAATATCACAAAGAATATCCGATACTAAACTTAAAATTAATAAAGTATTAGAAACAATTAATAAAATAAAAAAGCCATCTTTACTAGTTATAGACGAGCCTCTAGCTGGTACTACTAACGACGAAGCAGTTCATATCTCGAAATTACTATGCGATTTAGCTCATCAAAATAATGCTGTAGTTATAGTTGAGCATAGATTAGAAATTATTGAAAAAGCAGATAAAGTTATTGTATTTGGACCTGAATCAGGAGCAAACGGTGGTGAAATAATAAATATTACTACTGGTAAAGATTACCTAAAAAATTTGAAGATGCCAGAACTAAATCACAAAATAAATAATAGTAAAAAAGAATTATGGGCAGAATTCAAAGAATTTAATGGTATAAAAAATTTTATCGTTAGCATAAAAGTTAATCAGATAACAGCTGTAACTGGTGATATGAATTCAAGTAAAGTTGATTATATCAATGCCATTTTTAGTGCCTATGACAAGAGCGTCAGAGCAAATAAAGATAGAAAAAGCTTAATTTCCGTTAAAAACAAAACTTTAATAAGAAGACCGCACATTATTGACGCTACTCCGGTCAGCAAGAATGGTCGTTCGACAGTAGCGACCTATTATAAGTTGTCGCAATTCATCAAAAAAGAGCAAACAGATATTACCATCAAAGAAGCTATGGGTGTTTTTAAAGATAATAATAGAATTATAAGAAGATTAGAATATCTACAAAACATAGGTTTAGATTATTTAAAATTAAATCAACCATCTTATACTTTATCGGGAGGAGAATGCCAGAGAATAAAGTTAGCAAAATTATTATGCAAAAAGTTAGGCGATAGGAGCATCTATATATTCGATAATCCCGTTAGAGGGCTTGGAATGAATAATATCGTAAAAATAATGAACTCGTTTAATAGCTTAGTTAAAAAGAACAACACAGTTCTAATAGCAGAAAATGACCCATTAGCGCTGAGATGTGTCGATACAATAATACAGGTTTAATATTTGCAAAGTTTTTTAGTCTGCGGTGTTTACTACAAACCCTAAATTTTCTGGGCTAAGTGGGTCACCACTAAAAGCGTCAACTGCTTGGGCTTTACTAGCTTGCTCGCTATAGGCATCTTTAAAACTTGTTATTGCGGCTTGGTCGATCGCACCAGCGCTTGAGTAGTTTTGGAAACTATCATCTTTTTCGACCTGGCTACGAACGTCTGTAAAACCTGGTCGGCTTAGGTCAAGCTGATAGGCACCGCTGCTTTTATACAGAGCTAAACTAATCGATGTCATCATAAATGTAATAAGAACCGCAGATAGAATCATTATCAAAAAGCGGTATTTGTCACGAAAAGACAAAGGCTCGGACTGTTCATTCTCTTCGTTATCGTTAGTTTCTTTCATTATTTTTTCAACCCTTGTATATTAGTCTGAAAATTTATCTCAAATTGATTTAATGATGTCTGATATTGGGACATGGCTTTATTAAGTTCGATAACATCGGTATGAACCTGCAGTCTTTCAGTTCTTGCTAAAGCGACCGCGTCATAAAACGACACAGGCTGTTTTGAACAGTCGATACTAATAGCCAAAGATAGCTGCTCTTCGTATAAAATATAGTCGGCCCTAAATTTATCCAGTAATGTCTTGTAGCTATTCGTCGAATCAACTAATTGCGTATCAATAAAATTGCTACTTTCGACTTGGAAATTAAATTTATCCATAAGTTTTGTCGACATAGATTCATAGACTTGACCACGATTGACCCTAAGTAGCGCATCGCTGGTGTGTAACTGATTAAGAGTCGCTTTAGCCGAAGAACAGCTGTTACGGATCAAGCTCAACTGAGATTCGTTCATGTCAACACCATTTGCCACTACGGCAGGTAAAATTACTCCGCAAGCTAGAGCAATAATCGCCAAAGATAGAATTAAAGATTTTTTTAGAGTAATCATACCGTCCTATTATTCAATATTTATAGTCATTTGGTCAAATCAAATTACTGTTGCTGATTTATCAATTTCATTATTTGGTCAATGTCGATTGATTGCCCGGAAGTTGTCGTAGTCGATGAATTCGTTGTCTGTTGAGTCTGAAGCGAAGATTGACCCAAGCCCGTAAGCTTTTCAATTAGTCCGCTACTCATAAGTTGAGTAATGCCGATAATTAAACCTACTCCTGAAAAAAGAATAGTTGCGCCAAGCGATACGGCAAATATTATGACAGTATGACCAGCAAATTTCTTATACCTTGCGGCATCAATTAACTCGTTACCTTGTTTGTCGCGCATTGCACCAGACATAATCAAGGCTAAATCAATTACAGTCCACAAGCCTAGACCGCCCAGTGTCACCAATTTTAATAGACCCGTCCCGATTTTGCCTAAATAAAAACGGTCAACACCAAACATGCCCCACATAAAGCTCAAAAAGAAAGCTGCTAGATAATGACGACGCTTATCTTTTTTGGGAGCTGCCGGAACCGAAGGAGCTTGCGTCACAAGGGACGTCTCAACTTCGACTTTTTCTTCTATAACCGGCGTAATTTCCGGTTTTACATCAGAAATAATTTCAGCATTTACTACGGGCTTGGTCTCTTGATTTTCCTTTTGTTGTTCCATTTTTATTTTCCTTTTTATCGTGATTTTTAAATCTAAGGATTCAAACGATTAATGTCGCGAGGGAATAACGAAGCCTCTTTAACGTTAGCTAGGCCAATGATTTTTTGAGTTAAACGCTCAAGCCCCATTCCGAAACCGCCATGAGCTGGTAGACCATATTTAAACGCTTGAAGGTAATATTTAAAACCATCCGACTCAGGATCGCCACCAGCGATATCTTTGAGCTGCTGTAGTAAAACCTCATAACGATTCTCACGCATACTGATTGTCGCAATCTCAACACCACGAAATATCAAGTCAGCGCGCACTGCAATAGACGGATTCTCAACCGACTTAATATGATAAAATTTCATCTCTTCCGCTGGCCAATCAACGACAAAGACCGCCTCACTGCCTAAATTCTTTTTAGCATATTCACAAATCCACTTTTCTTCATCTGGGCGCATGTCTTTTTCGCCGATACTATTCTCGCCCGTCGCCTTGCTGTAAAGTTCGTGAATATTTTGAAGCGCTAACTGTGGAATATCCTCAATCAACTTAACTGGCGTGGCATTCAATTTAGTCAATTCACTGCCGTGAGTTTGCCAAATACTAGTTGTAACAGATTTAAGTAAGCCATTAACAACACTAAGAAGCCCCTGAAAGTCGACAAATCCCATCTCGGCGTCAACTTGAATGAATTCCGTCATATGCCTAGTCGTAGCTGATAGTTCGGCTCGATAAGTTGAACCAATTTCATAGGCTCGCTCAAAAACACCAACCATAATTTGCTTATAAAATTGAGCACTTTGAGCCAAAGTCGCCTCTTTACCAAAATAATCTAAACGGAAAACTTCAGCACCGCCTTCAGTTGCACCAGGTAGCAATTTTGGTGAATTAAATTCGGTGAAATCTTGACTGTGTAAATATTGGCGAACAGCTTCTTTGATACCAGCTTGAATCTTAAAGATATTAGTCTCTTGAATATTACGAAGACCAATCACGCGGTGATTAAATAGCGTATCGAGGTTTTCCGGCTGATGATTTAATGGTTTATCGATTTCGATTGGTGGCTCATCAGTCACCGGCACATCAACCACGACTTTGACGTCATGAATTTCAGCGCCGCCAGGTGCGCGCTCGTCGGAAATAACGCTGCCGGTAAGTGACAGGATTGTGCCAATTTGTAAACCGCGTAGTTTTTCGAGCTCATCCTTATCATCAACTAAAGTCTGAATCAGGCCGCTACGATCGCGGATAGTAATAAAATTTAAGCCACCCATTAGGCGTTTTTTATGCAACCAACCGCTAACGGTGACGGTTTCACCAATTTTTGTAGATAATTCTCGGGCTAATATTCTTGTCATAATTAATGACTAGTGTAACACTTTAACACCTATTAGACTAGCTATTTCTTTTGTGATATGACTGCGTTTATATTGCCGTGTTCGGTAAATTCATCAGTGACTTCACGCCCTAGTAGTGACTCAATAATATCCTCGAGTGTTAAAATCCCAACCGTTTCTTTGGAGTCATTCACTACAATCAGCATATGGTGATGAGTATGTAAAAGCGCCACAAGCGCATAGTGCAGAGTTTGATCGCAGCGAATGTAATAAACTTTTGACTGCATGGCCTTTTCGGCGGTCATCGACTTTTTTGAGTCTAGCGACATTAACTCTTTAATATTCAAGATTCCTAGAATATTATCAAGATTTTCGTCCATAACCGGTAACCAACTGTGCCCGACCTTACATAAGTCATCTAATAGTAGTGGTCCGATGAACTCATCCTTTTTGATCCCGACAATTTTACTTCGCGGCGTCATCACCGAGCTAACTGGCCTATCGTTAAACGATAAGCTATGAACAATTAGTTTCTTTTCATCAGCCGATAAAGCACTGTCGGAGTTTGCAACCAGGTGCTGCAACTCTTCGCGAGAATCAATCCGCAAGTTGTAATAATCGTTTAATTTTGGCGTGCCACTAATTAGCTTAAAAAGTCTTGGCGTTTTTCGAATAAATCTAAGTACGGCAGGTTCAATACTGGCGTATATTTTATTAGAAATGTCAGCCAAGAGTTTACGATGAGATATAACTTCGCAACCAAAAGCAAGCGCCAAAGCGACTAGCATACCAAAAACCATACCTAAGGCTAATTCAGCGAACGTAAATGATGCGACTTGTAAGATAGCTACGGCTATTTTTTGCAAAGACACAACCGAACCCAACATTTTTTCACGCGATAGTTCTCGTTTCGCTTGCCTATCGCCATTTTTAATACGACGCTCTAATTCGTAAAGGCTTAGGTGACTATGCTCGGGCCGAACAGCGGCAACTAGCAGTGTAATAATAAAGATAACAATCGTCGATATGGCGTAAAACATAAACATTCTATTATTATAGCCCAAACTTGACCGTCCGCACACTGTCGATTGTCGATATATTTTGCTATAATTAAACCATTAAGTTATTGGAGGTTTATCTTGGACAAAATTAGATGGATTATTTTTTCGGTTGTCGTAATTGGCGGTTTTGCTGGTTTAGTTATATTTTCCGAAAGCACTAAAATAAATGTCAGCGACGTTAAGACCGACACAATCCAAGTCGCCAGTAAAGACAATGGCGAAATTGGCGATCATATATTTGGAAACGTTAACGCCAAGGTCACACTAATTGAATATGGCGATTACCAATGTTCGGGCTGTGCCGCTCAGCACGTAAAAACCAAGGCTATAACTGAACAATACAAGGACCAGTTACGATTTATTTTCCGAAATTATCCACTAACTTCGATACACCCAAATGCCAAAGCCGCCGCAGCAGCAGTTGAAGCCGCTGGATTACAGGGAAAATATTGGGAAATGCACAACAAAGTTTACGAAGCTCAAGCTGACTGGGAAAGCCTAGATGGAACTGAACGAACCGACTTCTTTACGGCTTTCGCAAAAGACCTTTCAATTGATACAGTAAAATTTGCAAGTGACATGGCCTCAAGCAATGTTGGCGCAAAAATTGACTTCGACCGCGCACTTGGCGTAAAGCTTAAAGTCGAGGAAACTCCAACCTTTTACCTAAACGGCACACACATCGATTCAAGCGTTTGGGGCGACAAAGCAAAACTTACCGATGCAATTAACACAGAACTTACCAAAGCCGGTGTTGCACTACCAGCAACCAAGTAATTTATTTCAAGATACCAAAAACACCCCGGTGCCTGGGGTGTTTTCTTTTTTGTATCCCGCTTTTTAAGGGCGGAATGGATTTTGAGTCAGACGACTCTTACTGTTGCAAATACAGTTGCCATTCGGCAGGCACCACATCCACGGCTATCTTCTTGCGCCTAGAAGGCACAATCATGATGGCTATTGGCATGTGATTTAACTCCTTGTACTATGTACAGCCTCACGCGCTTCGACCTTTAAAATATTAGCTTTGGCGCGAGACACATCAAATATATTAGCAAACGTTTTTATAAACGTCAAGAAATGCGCTATTGATAACGCTCACGTTTCTTACTATAAAACACTTTTTTATGAAGCGCAAGCGTTTTTTTGACATAATCAACAATAAGCTCTATAAATCGCATAATTCAGCGTGATATCATATATGTATTGGAATCGCCAGAGGAGAAAATTAATGAGTACTAAGACTGTAAATACTGATAAAATTGTTGAAATTAGCCATTTTCGGATGGATTTTGGCAAAAAAAATATTATTGAGGATTTATCTTTTGACGTTTACAAAGGGGAGGTTTTTGGTTTTCTAGGCAGCAACGGGTCTGGTAAAACAACAACAATTCGCGCCCTATTAGGATTATACCAACCAACCTCTGGCGAACTGCTAATCGGGGGCGAACCCTTCTCGGTGTCTTCGCCGATTAAATTAGGCTACTTGCCAGAAGAACGCGGGTTGTACAAAAAAGAATCAGTCATCGATATTATGCTATATTTTGGTCAATTAAAAGGCCTTTCTAAAGCTGAGTCGAAGCATCAGGCCGAGGCGTATCTGGACCGAGTTAACCTAACAGATAAGGCTAAGACTCGTATCGACAAGTTGTCGGGTGGTCAGCAACAAAAGATTCAACTAGGCATTACTATCCTCGGGAATCCTGAATTGCTGATTCTCGACGAACCGACCAAGGGTTTCGACCCGGTTAACCGTCGCCTTTTAATGGATATTGTAAAAGAACACCAAAATAACGGAGCGGCGGTCATTATCGTAACCCACCAAATGGACGAAGTAGAACAATTATGCGACAGAGCTATCCTACTAAAAGACGGCGTTTCACGCGCCTACGGAACGATTGATGGCATCAAGAAAAAATTCGGCGGCGCATCGCTTGACGATATATTTATCAAAGTTTATGGCGACGAAAATGAGCCTTTAGAGGAGAACATATAATGCACAATCTTGGAACGGTTTTTAAGTTCGAATTCATACGAACGATCAAGAAAAAGTCTTTTTGGATAATGTCATTGGCATTCCCAATTGTCATTGGTGTTATTTTTGGGATTGTCTTTTTATCCAACCAAGCCACTACAAAAGCCGCCGAAAGCTTAAAGGATCAAAAATTCTCAATCGAGATAACCGATGACAGCGGCCTGATTAATCAAGATGCCATCGCCAAACTTGGGATAACTAGCTCTAGCGATAAACAAAGTTCCATCAACAAAGTCCAGAACCAGAAACTTGATGCTTATTTTTATTATCCGAAAGATATAGGCAAGAATAGTATCGAAGTTTACGGAAAAGATGTCGGTCTATTCAATAATGGCCGCTACGAAGAAGTCGCAAAAGCTTTAATTCAACAATCGGTAGCCGTAACTGTAGATGCACAAACGACAGCCGTACTACAAAACACGATAAAGCTTAACGCAACAACCTACAAGGATGGTTCAAAAACCAACGGTATTATGGATGTTATTGCGCCAGGTGCGTTCTTGGTTCTCTTTTATATTCTAATTTCAATGTTCGGTAATCAGATGATGACCAGCACGACCGAAGAGAAAGAAAATCGAATCACCGAGATGATATTAACGACTATCGAGGCTCGTACTTTAATTATAGGTAAAATATTATCGCTAATCACCCTCGCATTAGTTCAGGTTATCGCAATTATTCTACCGGTCGTAATCGCGTATGTGTTTTTCCGAGAACAACTGGCTTTACCGAATTTCGATTTAAGCAACATCCCCATCGATCCAATAAGAATCGCTATAGGCGCAATTATCTTTGCCTTTAGCTTTCTACTGTTTACAGGGCTATTAGTCGCAATTGGCGCCGTCGCTCCGACCGCCAAAGAAGCCGGCAGTTTCTTTGGGGTGATTATGATATTAATATTTGGGCCGATGTATGCCGTAACCTTATTTGTATCGGCGCCAGAGGCTCCACTTGTAAGGTTCCTGTCATTCTTCCCACTAACAGCCCCCATACCCCTACTGCTTCGCAATGCCGTAGGCAACCTTTCGTGGCTTGATTCGGCTATCGGTATCGCTATCCTTATGGTTAGTGCTACATTAGCGCTAGCTCTTGCCGTGCGCCTGTTCCGCTACGGAGTATTAGAATATTCCAATCGTTTGTCTCTAAGTGTGATATTTAAAAAACATCCCAAAAAAGCGTTGATTTCGAAATAGATTATTTAATCTTTCGAAGGTTTTCTATATCGAGATTCATCCGTTGGATTAAGTCTTCGAGCATACTTTCAGGCATTAACATCAACATATTTTTATGCTCAAAGCCCGTGATATAAAGTTTATCCCCGGTTTTAATTCCCAAAGCTTCGCGCGCCTGGGATGGGATAACAATTTGACCTTTTGAGCCAACTGTTGCAGTACCAAATAATTTCTTCTCGTGCATACTATATATATTACAATATGTATGAAAAGTATGTCAAGTATTACTACTTCTTGTTTTTATCGCGCTCGTTATTAAAAATCTTTAAGCGAGGGAAGGCCTTCGTTAGTCGCCTATAGCCAAACGGCAAATCGCCAATAACGGTTTGATATTTTTTGCTAAGCTTTTTTAGCTCATTTAGGTTGTACTCATTAATCTTTATCGCCGAAATCGTATTATTAGAAAGCTTTTGCCCAATATTATCAGACAAAGCTTTCATATTCTTACTAATTTCATTTGCCAAACGCATTCGTTGCTTAATTTTAAACAATGAGCTAACTGTGACAATAAAGTCTGCAAAAACTGCAGTAATGGCAAAGATGACCACAATAGCCTCAACTCTATCAGGTATCCAACCCAAAACCTTATCGACATTTGGTTGAAGAAAATAAAACAGCACCAAACAACTAACGCCCCAAGCTAAGGACGTCCATAGGCTTATGTAACCGCTCAAATTAAATCGCTGGTTTGAGTAATCCCACCACTTCTGGTTAAAACTGCGCTCTAAAATAAAACCTGTAATAAATTCTACTGAACTGGTAACTACAATAGAGCCTAAGAATAGGATAGGCAGACTATCCTTAAATGGGCTAAGCAGCGATAACACCACAAGAACTCCAAAACCGTACACCGGACAAATCGGACCATTTAAGAAACCTCGGTTGATAAACCGCTTAAACCTAAATGTTGATTCGACGACCTCTATACACCAGCCTAAAAAAGCGTAAAAGACAAAAATTAAAACAATATTACTTATAGAATAGTCCAAAACGCCCCCTCTTTATTAATCTATCTTAGCAGAGTTGAATCTCTTTGGCAGCTCACGTTATTATAAGAAAAGAGTGATAAAATAGAACTCCTATGATTCGAATAGCTAAAAAAATTGCCGAAAAGACCGCCAGTTTCTTATGCGAACAATATATCGTGCTGTTTTTTACACTTACGACCAGCATAAAATTAATTGCCTTTAATACATATATTCTAAAAGTCACTTGGGACCCATTCGTTTATCATTATGGATTATTTCTAAGTGCAGTCAGCGCAGTTGTTATATTTCTACCAATCTATTTTATTAAAAAACGTAAAAATTTAGCCGCAATCTTACTGGCATCTTTTATTTCGATACTACTATTAGTTGACTGCGTTTACTTCCTATATTTCTCAGCCCTACCGTCGGTTGGGCTACTTGGCGCTGTTAACGAGGCGGCAAATGTAGGCCCGGCCATTCTTGGTATTTTAAGATGGTGGATGGTATTTTTCTTCGTTGACGTAATTATCATTACGATATTAAACAAATCACTAAAAAGACTGTTCAATTCGATTAAGTATAAGTACGACTTAGCAATCTTAAAATTAAAGTCAAAGTTATTATTTACAGCTACGGTCTTAGTTCTCGCCTTTTTGTCATTATTGCCTATTGGGCTTAATACTATGTCCGATATGATCGAAAAGAGTTTCGAAGCTAAGTCAACATCTATGCACTACGGCGTATTAGCTTCGCACGTTTTCGATATTATCCGTTTTATAAAACAAGAAACAACACACCTATCGACGTCCGACCAAGAAGCTCTTAAAACTTGGGTAACGGAAAACAAACCCGATCAATCTATTAGCAGTCTGAACGGAATCGCCAAAGGTAAAAATATTATTATGATTCAAGTCGAATCATTGGGCGCATTCGTCATTAATCAGACAGTGAACAACAAAGAAATAACACCAACCCTCAACAGCCTATCAAAAAGCTCCGAATTCTTTCCAAACGAACAATTCATAATTGGCGCCGGTCACACATCAGACACCGATTTCGTCGCCAACACATCATATTTCCCATTAGATGATTCCGCAATATTTGTCCGTTTTGGTAAAGATAGCTTTGACGGTTTGCCAACATTACTAGCAGCTAATGGGTACAGCACCACTGCCTATCACGGCTACTCTCGTGATTCATGGAATCGTAACATAGCACTAGCCTCACTAGGCTATCAAAAATTCTACGCCTCAGATAATTTCAGTGCTGGCGAAAATATTAATATGGGGCTAAACGACGGAACATTTTTTTCGGAAACAGCCGACTATATTAAAGGGCAAACAACGCCGAGTTTTAGTTACGTAATTACATTAACATCACATACCCCATTTGATATAACCACCGAAACAAGCAAGCTAGGCCTAAATCCAAATGATTATCCTAGCCAAGTAGCTGGGTATTTAGAAAATATTAATTACACAGATCGAATGCTGGGTAATTTCTTTACAAAATTAAAGAGCGAAAACTTATACGACGATTCTTTAATTATCGTTTATGGCGACCATACGCCGACCCTTTCGAACTTCACCGCTGGCACAATTACATATGACTTATCGACAAATCAAGCGAAAGAGGCTCCACTGTTCATTAAATTACCAAACCAAACTATAGGTACGACATATAAAGATAAGGGTACGCACCTTGATATAATGCCAACTATATTAGACTTGGCCGGGATAAAGAATAACCACTTAATGTTTGGGCAAAGTCTTTTTGCTGACAATACCGGGTTAGCTGCTTGCGATAATCAATTATTCACCTTCGTAAAAGCACCTACGTGTCAAGATGCTCTTGCAATCGAGAAGAGCAAATCAGCGACGATAGTTCGATACGATCAGTTCAATAATCTATAGATTATTATTGAAATAATTTGTTGGCGCTGGAGCTTCCTGAGCTGGAGCGGCATTTACAGCTGGAGCCTGTTCAACAGATGGCGCTATCGGTTGAGCATCCGCAACAACTGGAGCTACAAATTGGGCAGAACCACCACTAAAACCGGCTGCACTCGTAGTGGAATTAACACCTGCACTTGGCGCTGACTCAAAAGAGGCAACAGCTGGGACCTCAACTTTATTAAAAGCGTCCTGAATAATAGCTTGACCAATAATACCGGTCAAAAGTAACAAGACAAAAGACAATATACTACTCATCTTTGAATTAGTTACTTTACCAACACCTTCTGAATATTTCCATAGCCAAATAATCGTGCCTACAAATGGTATTAACCAAAGCCAAGCCGTAGGAATCTTTTCACCAAGTTTGTTCATCTCGCCCTTTGTCTTAACAAGCCAATACCAAGAATAGATGCCACAAGTTACAAGACCTAATAATGCAACAGTTACGGGATTACGATTTTTCATGCAGCTCCTTCGTATAAATAATATGTCTTAATATTAGCTTATGGTTATAGCTAAATCAATTAATTATTTATCGAAAAGACGATGACACCTAAAATTATCAATGCGATAATCACAATTACCAACTCTAGAACCGTAAAACCAGCCCGTTTTTCCTGCCGATTAATCATTTAAATCTCCACCTTATTTTATATATTTATAATAACATTTTTTAAATAGCTTGAGCTTGGGTTTTTTGATATACTTAAGCATTATAGGAGTGTATCCAGATTTATGACCAGGAAGAGCATTCGACTTTGGCTAGCTAGCATGGCTCTAGTTATTTTTGCGTTACCTCTCGTAGCTAACGCTACTACTTCAATATCCCAAGGTTATTCAACAACCGATAAGCTAGCGATTGGTTCAATTGTTAGTCTTCAGAACGACACATCCGACCACGTCGTGGCAGCTAATACTAGCAACGTCAATAGTTTACTCGGAGTTGTTATTAACAGCGATAATTCAATAATTACCGTATCGAACGGCCAAGACGACCAAGTCCAAGTTGCCACTAGTGGCATGATCCCAGTACTAGTGTCGGATATTAACGGCGCAATCGTCCAAGGCGATCAGATAACTTCATCGCCAGTTACTGGAGTTGGCATGAAAGCGACCGGTAGCACCAAGGTCATTGGTATTGCTCAAGGCGCTCCTACTAACAGCTACGACTCAAAACAAACCTACAAGGACAGCAACGGAAAAGAACAGCCAATCATCCTTGGTCAAGTTAACGTGCTTATAAACGTAAGTTATTATTACAAACAACCAGATAAGACAATTGTCCCACAAGCAATCCAAAATCTAGCTAATGCCCTAGCCGGAAAAACCGTCAGTACTCTACCAATTATTATTAGCGCTGGTATCTTTATAACGACCCTTATTGTAGTAGTAAGCATTGTATATTCAATGATTCGAAACAGTATTATATCCGTCGGTCGTAATCCAATGTCGCAGTCGGCCGTTTATCGTGACGTAATCCAGCTATCCGCCCTAGTTTTAGGAATTTTAGCCGTAGCGGTTGTGGCAATTTATGTAATTTTAACGAGGTTCTAACATGGATAAAGCAACTTTTCTACAAATTTTCTTACTCGCAGACGCATTAATTATTGGTGCACTTATTTCGACCGCTTTTAGACATGCGCTTGCTCACTTTAAACCGCAAAAACATGACGCTGAAAAAGTAAAGCAGCCCGTCCAACTATCGACCGAGATTAAAGATAAATTGATTAATGCAGCACAAGCTAACTTTCAAAAAGTTATCAACGGCGCAGCTGACGATCTGCAGCATGATTTAAAAATCACAGCAGCCTCGCTTGATAAGCAACTAGCTAAAATTGGTAATCAGATTATCGAAGATGAGTTAAAAAGTTACAAAAACAATCTTGAGCTACTTCGAAAACAAGCTGCAGCCACTATTGTTAACGCTGAATCCGAAGCAGCTGAGCATAACGCAGAAATAAAATCAAAAATGTCCGACCATCAAACTGCAATGGAATCAGAATTCAAAGAGCATCAAATCGAGCTCGCCAAACGCCAAGCTAATTTAGATGCAAAGTTGAGCGAACGACAGACTGCGCTTGAGGCTGAATTTAACGAACGCCAAGCAGGGTTAACTAAGCGCCAAGCCGAACTCGAAGCAAAACTCGACGAAGAGATGGCCGGTGAAAAACAGAAACTAGTTAGTCAGATGGAAACAAAACTAGCTGATGCCGTTGCCGCCTTTTTAACCGAAACCTTACAACATAATATCGACCTTGGCGCCCAGGGTGATTATTTGACGGCCCTATTAGAAGAGCACAAAGACGAATTAGTGCGGGATATGAAAGATGAAGATTAAAATACCCGACACTATATCATCACATCAAGATTTAGCCGCAGTCATAATCGAACTGCGCGACTACTTAAAATGGCTATCACATCACGGGATTATGCATCGACTTAGCGCGAAAGACAAGTCTGAAGAGCCAGAATTATCATCAGCCGCCAAAGATCTATTACGCGATATCGATGACAAAAAAATCGAATCTGAACACGTAATTTCTGAATTAATTAATAACCTAGAAAACTACAAACTTAGCGCAAATTCAATCAATATCACTCTTGCCGCTCCAGTCACAAGTACGATTAAGAAAAACTTAGTCAATTGGTGTCGTAAGAATATCAGTCAAGATATACTAGTTGATTTTAAGTTTAACGCGACAATTCTAGGTGGTTTAGTAATCAGATGCGGCAGCCATATCTATGATTGGTCATTTAGACGCCAGATACTAGCAAACCGCGATAAATTCCCAGAGGTACTGCGTAATGTTTGATAATCCAAAATTTCAAAAACTAGTCGAAGCTGGCAACTTAACTGGTGAGGTTGTTGCAGTTAATAGCTTTATCGTAGAAGTAAAAGGGCTAGATGGCGTTCGTTTAGGTTCTCAGATCTTATTTGAAGATGGACAACACGGGCTTGTTCGCGAAGCCTATGGCAGTCGAGTGCTTTTGTTTAACATTGATTCAGAAAAATTGGCTATTGGCACACTAGCAGTTGTCGAAAATGAAATTTTTAGCATTCCAGTTGGTAAAGGTTTAATTGGTCGCGTTGTCGATCCAATGGGCCGACCACTTGACGGCAAAGGCGCAATCCACACAACCGCCACATCTGGTATCTTTAACCCAGCCCCGGGTATTATGGATCGAAGTATGCTAAACGAACAGCTCGCCAGTGGCGTTTCGGCCGTCGACATGTTTTTCCCTATCGTGCTTGGCCAGCGTATTGCCATTTTAGGCGACAGCAAGTCTGGTAAAAGTACCTTCATGAGTCAACTTAGCGCCAATCAAGAAGGCACCGACCGAGTCGTTGTCTATGTTCTTGTTGGCAAAAGAAAAGTCGACATTGAGCAATTACTACACGGGCTTCAGGTATCCGGCGCTATGGACCACACTATCGTCGTACTGGCTGATATTTTCGATTCACTAACAAGGTCGTATCTAGCGCCATATTGCGGATGTGCCATGGCAGAATATTTATGGTATGGCGGCCAAGATTGCATTATTATTTACGACGACCTAACTAGCCACGCCGAGGCCTACCGACAGCTATCTTTGCTTCAAGAAGTCGACCCAGGTCGCGATTCATATCCAGGCGATATGTTTTACGCCCACTCTAGCTTGCTAGAACGAGCCGGTAAGTTATTAAGTACTAAAAAAACACTAACATCCCTGCCTGTCGTTTTAACCCCTGGCGACGATATCACAGCCTACCTATCAACTAACATTATGTCTATTACCGATGGTCAGATTATCTTTGACTTAAGCGTCTTTCGTCGCGGCAACCGTCCAGCTGTTAACGCCGGCCTATCAGTTTCACGCGTCGGTGGTCAAGCTCAAACCGTTCGCCAAAAGCGCCTTTCTGGAAGTTTGTTTAAAATGCTCGCCAGATATAAACAGGCTGAAGAATTTTCGCACTTCGGCTCAACCCTATCTAAAGATTCTCGAATCGACCTAACGCTTGGAAAGCAAATTTATGCCATACTTCAACAACCACCCCAGGAAAGACACACTATTGTCGTGCAGCAATTAATGCTCGAGACTGTTATTTTAGGTGGTGGTGAAACTGAAATCGATATTAACGGCCTTAAAGCAGCCGCAAAAGAAGTTGGTCCAAAAGTTAAGGAAGAAAAAGATTTCGATAAATTTGAAGCTGAATTACTAAAGAAATTTGCTATTAAGCCAAAAGAAGAGAAAGTCGCCGAGGCAACCGAATCCGAACAAAGCGCCGAAGAAAAACCGGCCGAGGATAAAAAATGAGACGAGCCAGTTTAATCGAGAAAGATAGCGTTCAGATTGCAACCGTCAAAGATTTGACTGGAGTTTTCGAAAGCATCGCCAGTACTCAGGTCGCAAAAGTAAAAGGAAAGGTTGATCTATCAACGTCATTCTTTAAATTACTTTGGCGTCGCTACAAATCAATCCGCATCGACCCTAGCACTCACATTACAAACCGCGATACTTCTACTAAAAACCCCAAGAACGTTTTCGTAATCATTTCCGCCGAAGCTGGCCTTAGTGGCGACATTGACCAACGTCTGATCGAAACAATGCTTCAAGATTACAACGAAAAAGAAACTGACATAATTGTTCTCGGGACTCACGGGGCCAACCAATTAATCCAACGCGGGATTAGCTTTTCGCACTATTTCCAGGTTCCAGAATCTGAAGAATATATTGACGTTAGCCCAGTTATTGCCGCAGTTTTACCATATTCACGAGCAATCGTCTACTTTGAAGAATATATTTCGCTGGGTGTTCAGGAGATTAAAAAAATTGACCTTATTTCAAGCATAAAAAGTATGAGCGAGGCAGCGGAAGATCAAGATGAATCCGATCTTATGACTGTCGAAGATACTATATTTGAACCATCACTCGATGAGATCGCCGACCAAATGGAAACCACTATGATGACCCTAGCCCTTAGCCAGACAATTCTCGAATCAAGCCTTGCCCAGGCGGCCAGCCGATTTAGCGCTATGGCCGTCGCTAAAAAGCGTGCCGGGGAATTATTAGATAGCTACATGCTAGCTTTTCACCGAGCCAAGCGAAGCGAAAGCGACCGACGACTACGCGAAATCATGGTCAGCCTTAAAAAGAAAAAACAAAACGCCGGAGGAGCCAACTGATGGAACATGTCAAAAAAACCACAAGTGAGTTAATAGGTACGATAAAGTCGCTACGGGGTTTAATCGTTGAGGTACAAGTTGTTGGCGAAGTGCCAGATATTAAAGAACTATTAATCGTCGAAGACCATCCGGAGATATTTCTAGAGGTAAGCTTATTTAAAAAAGGCACCGCCGTCTGTATTAATCTAAAAAATAGCCAAGAACTTCAATGCGGCCAAAAAATTTATCGTAGCCATAAAAAAGTTTCAATCCCAGTTGGCCCAAATACTCTCGGACGCGTCTTTAGCGCTTTGGGTGAAGCCTTAGATAAACTACCAGAAGTTACCGAAAATCGCCGACCGATTAGCGAAGCCTCTGGAACAAAAAGTTATCGCGATAGTACGAAGCTTGAACTTCTCGAAACCGGACTTAAAGTTATCGACTTCTTAACGCCTTTTGTTAAAGGGCGTAAAATCGGTATTGTCGGTGGTGCTGGTGTCGGCAAGACCGTACTAACTATGGAAATGATCCATAACGTCACCCGTAATGCTAAGGGGTTGTCTATCTATTGCGGTGTTGGTGAACGTATCCGCGAAGGTAATGAATTATACGAAACTCTTAAAGAAACCAACGTTCTTAAAAACACTGTGATGT
>Ga0302288_1000627_pt1 | contig 26924 bp, 25 predicted proteins | sample III_Fen_N1_1_FD_194549 | JGI IMG/M metagenome (GOLD analysis project Ga0302288, IMG submission 194549) | Peat permafrost microbial communities from Stordalen Mire near Abisko, Sweden - III_Fen_N1_1 | ecosystem: Environmental > Terrestrial > Soil > Wetlands > Permafrost | place: Sweden: Abisko...
GGAACCAGTGTGTGTAGTGAGTTGCTCCTAATTCAGTTGCCCAAAGTTTCATACCTGCTGCTACCTGACTAGCAAGAGCAATGTCAAGAGTTGCACCTTTATCAATTACATTTTTCAACGCTTTAATAGTATCTTTTGAAAGATATTTTACCATTGCGGCTTTGTTAAAAACGTATTTTCCGTAATAATCGGAAGTGTACTCAGAAGGAGCAGAAACTGCAACAGCTTTTTTCTTAAAAGCTTCTTCTACTGCATTAAATCTCAATGATGACATAATTTTATTTTTTGTGGGTTAAATTTTATTGATTTATTTTTTTATACACTCTTATTCTGACGTAATGTAATAAAATCAATGCAAAAATAATAAAAATGATAGTTTTTGCATCATGCAATTATTTCATATAATAAAAAAAAGATTGGATAAATATAAATCGTTATGTAAATCGCTATTTTTGTTATAAATTGAAAGAAATATGCTATATTAAATCACAATATGATATTATTGCCAAAAATAATTTTTCTTATAGGTTCTGAAATTTTTACTGAGAGCAAACAAAGATACTCAAAATGATTGAAAAAAGCAGTTGATTTTAAATTTTACGTATAACTGAATTTACTCGTTAGGATTGAGCAGTGGTTTTGTTTTGTTTTGTTTTGTAACAGGCTATTTTATTGATGAATAGCCTGTTTTTTTGTGAAATATAATTGTAATTAATACTTGTATAACAACTTCTTAACCGGGAAAAGACTTTTGAGTTTTTTTCTTGCTATCAGTCAAAATTATTATAAGCTGTTTCGCCATGTTGTGTTTCATCCAGCCCAATCGCTTCGTGTTTATCTGAAGCGCGTAATCCTACGAATTTATCGACAAGTTTAAACAGTATAAATGTTCCGATACCTGAGAAAATTATTGTAACACCTACGGCCAGAAGCTGTATCCATAGTTGGTGAAAGTTTCCGTAAATAGCTCCGCTATAAGATGATTGAATAAATGGCGATGCTAATACGCCAGTTAATATTGCTCCTAAAATACCTCCTACACCGTGAACACCAAAAGCATCAAGTGAATCGTCATATCCCAATCTTGGTTTTACGTAGGCCACCATGCAAAAACACACCAAAGACACCATGACTCCAATAACTAATGCTCCGGGAATTCCCACGAATCCTGCTGCTGGTGTGATAGCAACTAGACCACCTACCGCTCCGGTGCTGATACCTACAACTGTTGGACGTTTGTCTATAATCCAATCAAGAAGTGCCCATGTTAATGCAGCTGTCGCGGCTGCTATATGTGTCACCATAAGTGCATTTCCGGCTAGTCCATCGGCAGCTAAACCGCTACCGGCGTTAAATCCAAACCAACCGACCCAAAGTAATCCTGCACCCATAACCACATAAGTAATGTTGTGGGCAGGTATAGCGTGTCCTTTGTAATCGCGGCGTTTTCCAAGCATGATAGCTGTAACAATTGCAGCTACACCAGCGTTAATATGTACCACGGTACCACCTGCAAAATCCAGTGCTCCAAGTTTAAGCAACCAACCATCGCTAGCCCAAACCCAGTGCGCAACCGGGTTGTAGATGAATACTGACCAAAGCACAGAGAAAATTAAAAAACCTTTGAAATTAATGCGTTCGGCAAATGCTCCTACGATTAAAGCTGGAGTAATAACCGCAAACATACATTGAAACATGATAAATACGATGTGCGGTATGGTACCTACGGTTGTTCCATTGAGTCCCATTTGTGAGTGAGAAATAAAATAAGGGCTTAAATCACCAATGCCAATGTTGTTTAAAAATGCCCAATCGAATCCTCCAATAAAAGGTTTCAAAATGTTGATTGAGTTAGAACCAAATGCATTGCTATAGCCGACCACTACCCATTCTATGCTTATAACAGCAACTAAAATGAATATTTGCATAAAAACGTTTAATACGTTTTTGCGACGAACCAAACCGCCATAAAATAAAGCTAAACCGGGGATGGACATTAGTAATACAAAAGCAGTCGCAACGATCATCCATGCCGTGTCGCCTGAATTTATTGTTGGTGCTGTTGTTTGAGCTGATAATTTGGTGCTTAGCAACGCTAAAGCAGATATTGTAAGCAAAATATTTTTCTTCATTTTTCTGATTCTCTTTTTTTTGTTGACTATTTGGATTCTTCACCTTGTTCTTTATTATACAATGCGTCTGAACCTGATTCGCGTGTACGAATGCGGTAGGTATCTTCAATGTCGTAAATAAAGATTTTTCCATCCCCGGTCTCGCCCGTCCAGGCCGAGTCCAGAATTGCATTAACCGTTTTTTCGAGATTGACATCCCGAACAACGATAGAAAGCATTCTGCGATGAATGTAGCTTGATTGAAAAACCTGACCTCTTACTATTTGTTCTTCAGTAGATTTTCCTAATCCGGTTATGTCCCAATAAGAGAACCATTCGATGCCTGCATCATATAATGCCTGTTTCGCATCTTCAAATTTTGATTTTCGGATAATTGCTTCAATTTTTTTCATAACTGCTTTTGTTGTGTTTGTTAGTTTTGATATGTTTCTAATAAATTCAATTCGTTACATTAATGTAAGAATATATGTGTGTTGTGTGCTCAAAATGGTTTGAATTACAAATTTTGCATGTCAAATTGCAATTATTGGCGCAAAAGTACAGTTTTAATTTGAATCTTCAAAACAAAATGATAATATTGAATCTTAAAAAGTACATATATGTAAGACTATTTGTTCTAAATCTACATTTATGTATATAAAAGTTTGATAATAGTGTCAAAAACTTACATTTAGATGCGCGTTTTTCTGGTAAATAATAAACTCATGCATAAAAAAGGTCTTTCATTATGAAAGACCTTTTTGGGTTTGTTGAATTTTACGATTATTTAAAAATTGTTATTAGCTGTTCGTTCTAATTCAATATAAAGAGTTTTATTATTTTTATTTTATTTGATTTATTTCCAGACGATTTTATACGAAGATTAGTTGAACTAAGATGTAGATAGGTAGTAGGACAATCAGAGAGAATTTCAACATGTATGCAAAGAAGCCCGGCATTTTGATGCCGCTTTCTTCAGCAATAGATTTTACCATAAAGTTTGGTCCGTTACCTATATAGGTCATAGCTCCAAAAAATACGGCACCTACACAAATAGCTCTTAATAGAATTTCAGGAATTCCGGCTACTATCGTTACGCCTGATAATGATACAGGTAGTCCGCTATTGACTAAACCATGAGCTAAATCATAGAAAGCAACAGCGGTAGGTGTGTTGTCTAAAAAAGAACTTAGTGTACCGGATGCGTACAAAAACTGCCAGGGTTCGGTAACTCCGAAACTTCCTGCATTTTTTGCCAACCAAATTAATGTTGGTGACATAGTTATAAATATACCCAGAAAAAGATAAGCAACCTCAGTGATAGGTTCCCATGAGAATTTGTTCTTTTTGCGAACTTCTGCCTTTGTGCAATATAAAGACAGAACGGTAAGTATTATCAGTATTATTTCACGAAGGTGCTTCAACCAAATTGAAGCAGTCTCTTCACCCATTTGAGCGATATTTCCTTTGTTGATAAATGCAACTGCAATTACAACTCCTATTAAAAATAAAAAGTTGATGTTTCCTGTTACGCAAATTGGTTTTACCTGAATAGAATCTTCTGCCAGATTTACCCAATCTTCTTTTTTGTAATGATATCTGTCGACAAAATAGTAAACGAGAAGTAATAAAGTGCCTGTAAAAATCCATTCGGGAAATAAATTCAGAAACCAGGAAAATTCTGCTCCGCGGAGGTAAAGCATAAACAAGGGTGGATCTCCTATTGGTGTTAAAAGCCCGCCGCAGTTAGCTACTGCTGCAATAAAAAATAGGATTGTATGTGTAGTGTATTTTCGTTCTGAGTTTGTTGCAATTACAGGTCGGATAAGAAGCATGGCAGCTCCGGTGGTGCCCATGATAGATGCCAGTACATAACCGACCCCTAAGAATATTACGTTGTTTAGTGGAGTGGCTTTAATGTCCCCCGAAAGATGGATGCCTCCTGTAATGATAAATAATGATCCAAGCAAAATTATAAAGGGAACATAATCAGATAGGATTGTTTCAAGAAGATTCTCTGAAAGTCCGTTTGCCAGCATATATATAGTTACAGGAATACTTAAAAGAAGAGACACGAGAAGTTTGTTTTTATTCTGACCCCACCACTTTTCTGCTATGAGCGGTCCTGTTGCAATAGCCAGAAGCATTGCAATAAAGGGGATTGAACACCAGAAAGGTATATCGAAAATATCTTTCATTTTTATAATTTGAGTTTTAATAAACGGTTATAATTAAAGTTGTATCTGTTGTTTGTCAAAAATACATATAATTTTCAAACTTTTAATTTTGTTCTTTAAATAAACAGACCATTTCTCACGAAAGTATTTCTAAAGGTAGAAATAAAAAGAAAGCAGGCCATTTCTCACGAAGTAGCCTGCTTGAAACAATAAAACTAAAAAACACACGATTAGTTGTAAGCAGTTTCACCGTGTTTGAGTTTAATATATTTTCTAGGGAAAATATATATTTGAAACTGAAATAAGAAATGGAACTCTGTTACTGTAAATAAGCTATTTGCAACATAATTACCATCACAGAAAGTTCCAAAAATTTTAAAAGTAATTTGAGAGACTCATATTTCCTTGATGATATGAGTCTCCCTTAAAATTACTATTTCATGTAAAGCGATTCATCTCCGCTTTCTTTGGTGCGGATTCTGTATGATTCATCGATAGTTGATACAAAGAGCTTTCCATCTCCAACTTCACCTGTATAAGCCTTTTCCAAAAGACAATCGATGGTTTTCTGTAAATTCACATCACGTACAACTATTGATAAAGTCAATCGGGAAATAAATTCGGTGTCCGATGAGCCACGTAAAACTTCTTTTCTCTTTTTTTCGTTACCCACTCCAAAAGTTTCAGAATAAGTAAAAAAATCGATATCAATTGCATGCAATGCTGCTTTTATTTCTTCAAATTTTGAGCGTCTGATAATTGCTTCTATTTTTTTCATAATAAAAATAAATTAGATATTTAATAACTTATTGATGATAATTTCTTACAAAAATATTTTATTTGATTGAGAAATATTACTGCTTTATAGATGTTTAACTATTTCAACTGTAAAGTACGCAATATTTCTCTTTATAATCAAATGTTTGTCTATTAATTGTAAGCTTCAGCGCCATGTTCAAATACATCAAGTCCGCCAGGTCCGGTTTCACCTTCTGGTTCAACACGCAATTTAAATGGATAAGGTAATTTGCTTACAGCGAACATTACTATAAATGAAACAGCTAATGTGGCTATTGTTATTGTAAGACTTCCTATTGCTTGAGCGGCAAATACATGCCATCCACCACCGTAGAATAAACCTGTTACAGGAGCAGTGTTATCAGCACCGGTTGCACCGGTAGCTCCGTATTGACCACTGGCAAATAAACCAAGTGATAATGTTCCCCATATACCATTCAATCCATGAACAGGAACAGCTCCAACTGGATCATCAATTCTAAGATATTCTAATAGGTAAACTCCACCAAATACTACAACGCCGGCAACAAGACCAATAATTACCGAGCCAAATGGAGATACCCAATAACAAGGGCAAGTAATAGCTACCAGACCGGCTAACATGCCGTTCAATGCAAAACCTGTATCAAACTTGCCTTTAAAAGGTCCAATCCAAAGCGCGCATAACATAGCGGCCAATGACCCTGTACAAGCAGCAAGAGTAGTATTTGCAGCAACACGCCCAATTCCTTCATAATCCATAGCAGAAAGAGTACTACCTGGGTTAAAACCGTACCAGCCAAACCACAATAAGAATGCTCCAATAGTAGCTAAAGGTAAGCTGTGAGCTGCAGGTAAACCACCTTTTTCTTTGTTGTCACGTAAGAATATACGACCGATACGTGGCCCTAGTACTACTGCACCGGCTAGTGAAACCATACCACCAATGGTGTGAACAACTGTAGATCCGGCAAAGTCGCGGAAAGGTTGACCTAATGAAGGTAAGAAATTTCCAGGAGTTCCCATCAATGCTAAGAATCCATCAGGACCCCATGCCCAGTGACCAATGATTGGATAGATAAATGCAGTAACAAATACACTGTAAATGATGTCACCACGGAAACTTGTACGTCCAATCATAGCTCCAGAAGTAATAGTAGAAGCGGTATCCGCAAAAGCAAATTGGAAAATCCAGTGTGCTAATAAGGCAACCCCGGTGGTACCGTAAGTGGCGGGAGCACCTTGTAAGAAAAAGTATTGAGTTCCAATGAAAGCATTACCTGCGCCAAACATAAATGCATAACCGATAGCCCAGAATGATACACCACAGATAGCTGTGTCCAACGTACATTCAACTAAGATGTTTACGGTTTCACGTTTTCTTGCAAAACCAGCTTCAAGCATTACAAACCCAGCTTGCATACCAAATACTAAGGCTGCAGCTACGAGTGTCCAAACAGTGTTTAGAGAGTTAATTACTGCTGTTTCATGAGCTGTGTAAACTTCTGCTGCATGGGCTGAAGTTCCTGAAATTAAACTTGGAAGTAGTATCATAGCGGCAACTACTGCTGCTAATCCTAACATTTTCCCAACGAAAAGTGTTGCAAAAAGCTTCCAATCTTTTGGCTTAGATATGTTCTCTATAAATTTAGAAAAATAATCTGTCCGACCTGTGTGTCTTAAGTTTTTACTCATAACTTTAATTTTAAATGAATATATTTCGATACCTATTTTCTAATAATTAATGCCTGTTCTTACAATGTAACGCCGGCTACGAAAAATGCGTTTTTAGCATAAGGGTTTGCTCCAACAATAGCATAAACAGGAAGGCTGAATTTGTCGGTAATAACTATTGATTTACTTACTTTTATACCCAGGTTGGTGATACCAAATCCTGTAGTACCGTAAGTTACGCTATTGGCTAATGATCCACCTAAGAATATTTTAGCAACAGGGGCAATCTGATACCCTAATTCAAAATAAGTTGAAAGTGCATTGTCACCGTTTGCCAATTTGTCGTTTCCTGCAAACATGGTGTTTAACGAAGCGCTGAATGCTGCTCCGGTATAAGCAATTGTACCTTCAAAAACGTGGTCTGTTTCATTCTTTTTGTAATTAAAGTATTTTTGTGCACCGTTAGCATCTGTGTTAAACCCATAGTTGTAATCGGTCAATGTTATTGCAAATGCAGGCGAGATTGCATAAGTGGCATATAAGTCAACTTCTTTTATTCCACCGTCAAAACTTCCGGAAGCCCATGATCCAAGAGTTAAAGCGCCGGTTGTAAATGAGGCATAAGGTTGAATATTGGGAGTTCCACCATGTGTTCCACTTTGTGGAATACCACGCCATACATACGAACTTACGATGTCTGCACCTGTTGCAAACTGAGCTTTAACGCTCACTGTTGATAACAATGCAATCGCGCAGATTGCTAAGAGTTTAATTTTTTTCATACCTAAAAAAATTTAATTATTAATTATTGATTAAAAAAAAATGGTTGTTTAGTTTTATGTGTTGTCAGTAATATTGTATCTTGTATTGACAAAAAGTAATTTATTACTCAAATGGTATATCATATTGATTTGAATACGTTGCAAAAATAATCAAAATGTCATTACCTGCAATAGATTCGCTTTAAAATTATGGGAAATAATTTTCTTCAGTTTCATTCTGTTTGTAATTCTGACATTATGCTTACAATAATATGATATAATAGTTGTTATAGTTTCATATTGGTAGTTCTTGTCAGAAAATAATATCAGATAGTTTTCCGGTTAAATGGTAAATAAACCCACTTTAAAGTAATATTTAAGACTCTTGGACCGAAAAAGTGGTTAAAATATACTCGTTTGAGCAAGTAAAAATACATTTATGTAGTTTTGTTGGGTTCTTCTCTGAAAAATATTTGATCTTGAAAGCCTAAAATAGCTATGTAATTCTGAAAATATTTTTAGAAAATCCGATGATAAGTAGCAGGAAAAATATAATGTCATATTTAATCAACCACATAGTAGCACTTAGTAACATAGATATACATAGTTGTTTTAAGAATACAGAGAAAACATAGTTTATTGCTATTTGTCTCAAAAATAAACTATGTGGTTCTATGTCAACTCAAAATCAAGTTTTTATTTTCCCGGAAGCTGCGATTTTATAACTAAGTGCTACTATGTTACTAAGTGCTACTATGTGGTTGAATAACCTTTTAAATATTACGATATTTAATTATTACACTTACTTAGTTCGAATTGAGCGCTGTATTCCAAGGGGGGATAAACAATACGCCCGGAAAGTTTGTTCCGGGCGTATTAGTATTGTCAAAAATTAAACGATTCGCTTTTTGAAAGTAGAAGTCGTCTTGACTTTTATAATGTTACTGTTTTTGAGAATTTATTGCTGATTTGAATCGGGTCTCGCGAGTTCCAACTCGCGATTATTCATAAATACAGCGAGTTGGAACTCGCGAAACCCAAAATAAAAGACACTTCTGAAAAGGTCCGGACGACTTCGTATTATAAAGATAAACACTCTTGTCGTTTAGAACTAAATATTCTTCACCAGTTCCACATTAAGTTCCGTCAATTCACCATTTGTTATCGCAATAGTAGTCACCACATCAGCATAACCATTTTTTCGTGCCGTTACTGTGTAAGTGCCTTCAGCCAACGATTTAATATTAAATCCACCCTTATTCGCTGTCTTTTTCTCTACAACCTCAGCACTACTGCTTGCCGTAGCCTTCATCAATCCGTTGCTGTTGCTATTTTGCGCAAAGCTAAGAGTTACACCTTTAAGTCCTTTTCCTGTGCCGGCATCCGTTACAAAACCCTTTGCCTGAAGTGACCCGGCACCGGTATCAATAAGCTTTCGTGCCGATTTATAACCGCTGTAGAACTCAGGTTGGGAGATTCTTACTATTTCCACTAACGCATCAATATTATCCAGCGCTTCATCAGTTGTAGCAAAAGCTTTAGCAATTTGCTCCGTACTCAGTTTTGTGCCTATTGCGCCGTTTCGGGGTGTGGGAATAGCTGTTCTAAAGTCAGTAATTGCTTTTAAAAGTGCAGTCTGAGTATCTTCCGTAATATCATAAGATCCTAAATCCCCAATGTGGGCTTGTACTGTATCGTAGGTACTCTGTGCAAAAGTTTCAAGTTCACTGTCGGAGGCATTTTTAAAGTCGCTTTCGCTAAACTTTGATTCACTAAGCAAAATCTGATTGTTTTCAATCTTGGCATACGTCTGAGTTTTTCGTGAAGCATCAGCACCTAGTTTTACTAATAATTTCCTCAGTTGATTTTTGTTACTTGCAATCCCCGATTTGTCAATACTTTGTTGCTCGTTCGACGACCGGATTTGAATAATGCCATTCTGAAAAGAAACATGAAACTCCTGATATCTGGGTAGGGTTGTTGTAATTGAGTCGTTTGCGGTCAAAAACTCATCGGTTGTCAAATACATGTTGTACCTGCGTTGTTGTTTTGAATTCATGAAAGATAAATTTTGATTAATGAATAAATTAGTTGATTAAATACATTATTTATAGGTTTTTTGAAATAATGTAAATGCAAATTTATAAAAATAACCATATTTAATTAAACTTAATAGGTTAAATGTACTTAAATATTATTAATGTTGGTCGATAGTCAATAAATAATACTATCCATAAATTACCCGACAGTACCGATAAATCATCTGACAGTACCGATAAATCATCTGACAGTATCAATAAATCATCAGACAGTGCTCATCAATCGACCGACAGTGCCAATAAATTACCAGACAGTAGCGATAAATCATTCGACAGTATCAATAAATCACCAGACAGTATCAATAAATCGTCCGACAGTACAGATAAATCAACTGACAGTATCAATAAATCACCCGACAGTATCAATAAATCGACCGACAGTACAGATAAATCAACTGACAGTATCAATAAATCACCAGACAGTACCGATAAATCGCCCGACAGTACTCTTCAATCACCCGACAGTGCCGACAGACCGCAAGAAGCGGTCCGTCAGATAACTACACGGATAACTACCAATAAAAAAACGCTCGGAATATCTCCCGAGCGCCATTAACCATTAATCATTAACCATTAATCATTATCTCTCCAATCTCTTCATGGCTTCAATCGTGTTTTCTTTGCTTCCAAAAGCAGAGAAACGCACGTATCCTTCGCCACTGGCACCGAATCCGGCTCCGGGAGTGGTTACAATATTTTTTTCTTTCAGTAAATAGTCGAAGTATTCCCAGCTTCCCATTCCCACCGGTGCTTTAGCCCAGACGTAAGGTGCGTTCACTCCTCCGAAAATAGTGTAACCGGCCTTGGTCAGTCCTTCGCGAATGATGCGGGCATTTTCGGTATAAAAATCAATAAGTGACTTTACTTGTTCTTTACCTTCGGGTGTGTAGGTTGCTTCGGCAGCACGTTGCACAACGTATGAAGTACCATTAAACTTGGTGCACTGACGGCGATTCCAAAGCTTATTAAGTGATACTTTCTCACCATTGGCAGCAGTTCCCATGAGTTGTTTTGGTACTACAGTATATCCGCATCGCGTTCCGGTAAAGCCGGCAGTTTTAGAAAAACTGCGGAATTCGATAGCTACATCTTTAGCTCCTTCTATTTCGTAAATGCTATGAGGGACATCTTTTTCAGTAATAAATGCTTCGTAAGCAGCATCAAATAAAATGATAACGTTGTTTGCCTTGGCATATTCCACCCAAACAGTCAGTTGTTCTTTGGTCAATGTTGTTCCGGTTGGATTGTTAGGATAGCAAAGATATACCAGGTCAACTTTTTCAGTTGGAAGTGCGGGCACGAAATTATTTTCGGCGTTGCATTGCAGATAAACCAGGTTGGTCCATTCGCCGGTAGCTGTTGGTTCGCCTGCGCGACCTGCCATAGCATTGGTATCGACATATACAGGATAGCTTGGATCGGTTATAGCAACACGATTATTTACATCAAAAATATCTCCGATATTTCCGGTGTCACTTTTTGCACCATCGCTTACAAAAATTTCGTCTTCGGCAATGTCAATGCCATTGTTTGTAAAATCATTGATTACAATTGCTTCGCGCAAAAATGCATAACCTTGTTCAGGTCCATATCCTCTGAATGTAGCGGCACTACGTTGCTCATCAGCTGCTTTAATCATTGCATCAACCGATGCATCGGGTAGGGGTAGGCTTACATCACCAATTCCCATGCGGATGATAGGTGCTGTTGGGTTTTCTTCTTTGTGCTGAGCTACACGCTTTGCAATTTCTGAAAATAAGTAAGTTGCCGGAATTTTTATGAAATTCTCATTAATCTGTGCCATATGTTTTTTTAGTGGAAATCACCCCTAGCGCCTGAAGGGGGATAAGGATAGTTAGTATTGTTTATGATGTATGCTGAAAAAATAGTGACGAAACTAATCTTGTTCCCCTTTAGGGGTTAGGGGTTTTTAAATTGTTCCCTCAAATACTGTAGTTGCTCCGCCTGTTAAGTATACGTGATTGTCTGATTCTTTCCATTCAATGGTTAGTTCACCACCCAGAAGTTCTACGGTGGCTTTTCTTCCTGTGTGTCCGTTTAATACAGCTGCCACAACTGATGCGCAGGCACCGGTGCCACACGCCATAGTTTCGCCGGAACCACGTTCCCAAACACGCATTTTGATTCTGTCGGTTGACAGCACTTCGATAAATTCAGTGTTGGTGCGACGTGGAAAGATTGGTGCATTTTCGGTAACAGGACCTATTTTAGGTAAATCAAGTTTGTCTATGCCGGTGGTGAATATAACTGCATGAGGATTGCCCATGGAAACACAGGTAATGTTGTATTGTATTTCCGAATTGAAAGTGACCGGTTCGTTTATAACGCTTGGCTTATTTATGGTTGTAGGGATTAAGCTCGACTCCAGAATGGGTTCGCCCATGTCTACGGTAACGCTTTCTACGAGTTTGTTGGCTCCTAAAAACAGTTTTAGTTTTTTTACGCCTGCCAATGTTTCAAGAGTCAGGTCGGTTTTGTCCGTTAGCCCTTTGTCATAAACAAATTTGCCAATGCAACGCGATGCATTACCACACATTTCCGATTCGGAACCGTCGGCATTGAACATTCTCATTTTGAAATCGCAATCAGTCGATGGAAGGATCATAACTAATCCGTCCGAACCAATACCTTTGTGGCGATCGCTATAGCATATTGCAAATGAAACCGGATCGTCAATCTTTTCTTCAAAACCATTAACGTATATGTAATCGTTTCCGATTCCGTGCATTTTGGTGAATTTCATTTTGTTAAGTGTATTTGAGTTGTCTTAAATCAATAACTTCATTGCAAAATTAATCCGTAACTCCGAAATATAATCGATAAGTATTCAATCGTTTTTGACTTTTTATCATTTGGTGATAAATTAAAGTAAAACCGACTACTTACGTTTTATATGAAATTAATTTATAGCCATTTTATGTCAATATGATACTTTCGAGGTGTGAAAAATGACATATTTTTTTGATGAATTAATTGGTTTCCCTTTATTGTCTTGTAAATCTGAATAATAGTTTGTTTTGTTGATGATATGAATGTGTTTAGGACTGAAAAAAGGCACCCGTAAAATAAATTACGAGTGCCTCCTTAAATTTTATAACTGCAGAATTATTTTGCTTGTGCCTGTGCGTCGGTGATCATTTTTTCGCTGGCATACATATAAACTTCTACGCGACGATTTGCAGCTCTTCCTGCTGCTGTTTTATTGTCGGCAACTGGTTCTGCAAAGTTTTTACCAACAATCTCTTTAAATTGAGTTGATGTAACACTTTGGGTTTGCAAGAAATTAGCAACTGATTGAGCGCGATTCTGAGATAATGTTTGATTTACCTCCAAAGTTCCCTGGTTGTCGGTATGTCCCATGATGGTGATATCCATTGTTGGGTTTGAAATAAGGATTTTGGCGAACTTAGTCAAAGCATCTTTAGAAGCGGTATTTAATGTGCTTTTGCCTGTTTGGAATAAGATTCCAGAATCAAAAGTTACTTTAATTGCCTTTAAGTTGTTGGCATCTCTGATACTATCAACTCTTGCTCCTTCGATAGCTGCTGCCTGAGCTGCTGCTTTATCCATTTTTTTACCAATAATAACACCAGTAGCTGCTCCAACAACAGTACCAATGCCGGCTCCAATAGCTGCGCTCTTTGTGCTTCTACCAATTAAGGCACCAACTCCTGCTCCTAAAGCTGCTCCGGCGCCACCACCAAATAAACCACCTTTTGTTGCATTGCTCATTGTGCTACATCCTGAAAGTAAAATAGACGTACTTAATACGATAGCCATTAAACCATTTTTTCTTTTCATGTTACAAGTCTTTTTAAATTGTTTGATTTTAAATACATTATTAATGTAATCTCGTTGATATTTAATATGTTATATTGTTTGAAATGAATCTGAAAGAATAAACATTGAATATCAATTTGAAAACGTTGCAAAGATAATAATTAAATTAAATATGCAATCAAAAATATATAATAACATTTTAGGACAGTGTAAATTTTGTAGTAAATAATACAAAAAAAAGACTAATCACTTGTTTAAAAGTGATTAGTCTTTTGCTGTTTGTGACCCAGGAGGGGTTCGAACCCTCGACCCACAGATTAAGAGTCTGTTGCTCTACCAACTGAGCTACTAAGTCATTAAAAGAGTAGAAATACTACTTTCGGGGTGCAAATTTAATAAAAATATGCCTTTTTGAATGATTTATTTCAAATAAATATGGTTAATTCTTATTTTCATTTGATTTACAAACAACTACAGTGATATGAAAACAAGATTGCTTGCGTTCCCGCACAGCTAAGAACTTACATTCCTGTCGCATTTCTATTAAAACCTTCGTTAGTGTTTGTGCAGCTTCATAACTGCTTTCGATGGTATCTTTCTTAGTATTGTAAAAGTTCTTATATGAAATGTCCACTGTTGTACCATACAAATGTGCTGAATGACTACTTGCATTGCTGTTTCTGTGACTTAAATTGTTTTGTGTTTCTTCTGTTCGAAGAAGGGATGTAATTCTGAACCGGTAGTTGTTGTATTTTTTTTCGGCTAAGCGCTGTTGAAACCGGTAGCCAATCTCATTTAGCATATCGACAGCTTCGGGAATGAGGTATGGCTGAGAGTGTGTTAATGACTTGAGCTGATAATAGGGGGTCTCAGTCACTTCAACTAAAATAAACTTATTTTTCAGGCTATCCAGTTTAGAAAGAAATTCTGCATTGGTATCAAAAGTTTTCTTTAGTCCGTTTTTTTGTGCATGAATTAAATGAATTTCGTTCTGGTCGTTTAGCTTTTTACTCGGTAAAATTGGTGCATTTGCGTTTTTTACATGGTCGCATTGTGACGAGACATTAAAAATGGGTTTGTTTTTTAATTGATGCTTATAAAATATAATTCCTATGATACTGCTGCAAATGATTAAAATTATGCTTATTAATAATGCCAGGTTTCTTTTTCTTCTACTTTTCAACATAAACGCTATTCTTTCCTGCAAAGATAAGGTTTTTGGGCTTCATGAGCAGAAGATATTTTAGTTAAGTTTATGGTGGTGTCAAATAAATTTCATGACATCATAAATTTCATTTTTTTTGTGATTAATAATAGTTCATAAAATGTAAGTTGGATGTTCTTCAATTCAAAACTATTAATTAACTTTGCACCTCTAAATCTAAAAAGCAGTAATATGAAACCAACGTTATTTGTACTGGCAGCAGGCATGGGAAGTCGTTATGGCGGTCTTAAACAGCTAGATGGACTTGGTCCTAATGGTGAAACTATCATGGATTATTCAATTTATGATGCAATCAAAGCCGGATTCGGAAAGATTGTATTTGTCATTCGTGGAAGTTTTGAAAAAGATTTTAAAACTGTTGTTATTGACAAATTTAAAGATTTAATTGAAACAGATATTGTGTTTCAAGAAATAAGCAGTGTTCCCGAAGGTAGTACTTATACACCGGAACGTGAAAAGCCATGGGGTACAAATCATGCGGTTTTGATGGGCAAAGATGCCATTCACGAACCATTTGCAGTTATCAACGCCGATGACTTTTATGGTCAGGAATCGTTTGCTATTTTGGCCGATTTTCTACGCAGTGTTGAGGGTAAAAAGAATGAATACTGCATGGTTGGTTATCGTGTTGGAAATACATTGTCGGAAAGTGGTGCCGTGAGCCGCGGTGTTTGTGTAGTTGATGAAAATCAGCTTTTGAAAAATGTTGTTGAACGCACTCATATTGAAGAAAAAGGTGGTGCTATCAATTATATAGATGAAAAAGGCGAAGAAGTTGCTATTGCATCAACCACGCCTGTTTCTATGAATATGTGGGGATTCACTCCTGATTATTTTGACTATTCAGTAGAATACTTCAAGGAATTTTTAGCTACAGAAGGTCAAAAATTAAAATCAGAGTTTTACATTCCTTTGGCTGTAAATAATTTGATTGTAACAGGAAAGGCAACGTGTAAAGTGTTAGATACTCCTTCAAAATGGTTTGGTGTTACTTATGCTGAAGATCGTCCGCAAGTTGTTATTAAAATTAACGAATTAGTTCGTAAAGGCGTTTATCCAGAGAAATTATTCAAATAATATCCCCAAAGTCATATGGCAAAAATTTTAGTAACCGGAGGAACAGGTTATATTGGTTCTCATACGGTTGTTGAGTTACAGAAGGTTGGTTTTGAAGTAGTAATCGTTGACAATCTTTCCAATTCAAGTATCGATGTGTTGAACGGTATTGAAAAAATAACTGGCATTCGTCCTGCATTTGAAAATATTGATTGTGTGGATTATGTGAGTCTGGATCGCATGTTCGAGAAGTACAAAGGCATTGATGCGATTATTCATTTTGCTGCAAGTAAAGCGGTTGGCGAATCGGTAGAAAAACCTTTGTTGTATTATCGCAACAACCTTGTTTCGCTGATAAATTTATTGCAACTTATGCCGATACATAAAGTGAGGAATTTTGTGTTCTCTTCTTCTTGTACTGTATATGGTCAACCTGATGTATTGCCTGTAACCGAAAGCGCACCTATAAAACCTGCTTTGTCGCCTTATGGAAATACAAAGCAAATCAGCGAAGAAATCATTCGTGATACTATTCATGCAAATCCTTGTTATCAGAGCACCATTCTTCGTTATTTTAATCCGATTGGAGCGCATCCATCAGCTGAAATAGGTGAACTTCCAAACGGAGTTCCGAATAATTTGTTGCCATTTGTTACACAAACTGCAATTGGCTTGCGTAAACAGCTTCAGGTGTACGGAGATGATTATAATACTCCTGATGGTTCATGTATTCGCGATTATATTCATGTTGTGGATTTGGCTAAAGCTCATGTTATAGCAGTTCAGCGGATGTTGAACAAACGTACTAAATCACACGTTGAAACATTTAATTTGGGAACTGGTCGTGGTTTATCGGTGTTGGAAATCATAAAAACATTCGAAAAAGTGAACGGCGTAACAGTTCCGTATAAAATTGTTGATCGTCGCGAAGGAGATATTGAAAAAGTGTGGGCTGATCCAAGCTATGCTAATAACGAACTCGGTTGGACTGCAAAAGAAACAGTTGAAGAAACACTTCGTAGCGCCTGGGTTTGGGAACAAAACTTAGCTAAACGAATAAAAGAAGAATAGAATTTACAACATAGATGAAATAATAACGAACAATTAATAACTCTGACAATCAGAGTTTTGTTAATTGTTCGTTTTTTTTACTACCAATCTTTAAATTATCAATTAGTATGTTATATCCATTAAAATTCAGTCCCATACTGAAAGATAAAATATGGGGTGGAACTAAACTTAAAAGTTTGTTCAATAAATCGGCTGAAACTGATAAATTAGGTGAAAGCTGGGAATTGTCGGGTTATGAAGGTGATGAATCGGTGGTGACTAATGGTTTACTGGCAGGGAATAACCTTACCGAATTGATTGAAATTTACATGGGAGAATTGGTGGGCGATACCATTTATGATGAATATGGCTTGTCGTTTCCTTTGCTTTTCAAACTGATTGATGCTAATGAAAACCTTTCTATTCAGGTACATCCGGGCGATGAGGTGGCTGCAGAACGTCATAACTCATACGGAAAAACCGAAATGTGGTACGTGGTTGATGCTGATCCGGGAGCTGTGCTGATTATTGGTTTTACAAAAGATTGTACAAAAGATGAATACCTGGACGCTTTAGATAATGACAAAGTAGAAGATTTGTTGCAAAAAGTACCGGTAAAAAAAGGCGATGTATTCTTTATTCCCGCCGGACTTGTTCATGCAATTGGCAAAGGAGTAGTTGTTGCTGAAATTCAACAAAGTAGCGATATTACCTATCGGATTTATGATTATAAACGTAAAGACGATCAGGGTAATGAACGTGAACTGCACACAGAACAGGCATTGGATGTAATAAACTTTGCAGCTTCTAAAAATCCTAAAACAGCTTACGATGCACAACTCAACGAAATAACTCCGTTGGTAACGTGTGACTATTTTACTACTAATATCTTGCGTTTTGATGCTCCTGTAACCCGGAACTACGGAACGCTTGATACATTTGTTGTTTATATGTGTATGGAAGGCGATTTTGTAATTGAATATTCAGATGGAAAAACTCCTGTTAGTAAAGGTGATACTGTGCTTATTCCGGCCAGCATTGATGAAATTGGCCTGATTCCTGATGGAAATGTAACTTTATTGGAAGTGTACGTGGCATAACACTTAATATCTATAAACTAAAAAGACAGCAAATCGGTAACGGCTTGCTGTCTTTTTAGTTCAGTGTTCTATTGTACCTCAGTTATTTCGAGTATTACGCTAGTTCTTTGTAAACTAACTTCGGGATTGATTCCTATTTTCATCAAGAAATCACCAGAATAAATAGTCTCAGGGTTAATTGTCGACGATGTGTTTGGATATAGATTAGTTTCTTTAATGTGATATTTTTTATCCGCATCTAATCCGTTTAGCTTTATTGGACTTTCGTAACTGGTGAATTGTGGTCTGAAATTTACCAGATAATTAAACATTATAGCTCTACTCTTGTCAATATTTACATACATCAATGCCGCCATATCATTCTGATGTGGATTGACTAAACGATATAAATTTGCCTTCCATACAATGTCTTTGAATTCATTGTAATTGCTTACAGCTTGCTTACAAAAGAGTTTGTCATTATCATTTAAATGGCTATATACTATATCAAAACCAAGTTTTCCCATACAGGCAACATCTACCCTGTACTTAATCGGTTGTTTACCCCAATCAGTAACATGATTGTCGCTAACTATGGCCGGGTAGAAATAAGAATAGTCCCATTGCATGAATATTCTTTCGAGTGGCTCGGTATCGTCGCTTGTCCAGAATTCAGTAAAGTATTTTAATATTTCGTAATCACATCGTGCACCACCACCTGAGCACAGCATCATAGGAACTTTTGGATATTTTGCACGGATTCGTTCAAGAACTTTATACAGTCCTCTTACATAATCGACATATAAGTTTGATTGAGGTAATCCTTTTTTATTGAGATAAGCAGAATATGGGTTGTAAATAAGCGCATTGCAATCCCATTTGATAAATGCTAGTTCAGGATTTTTTGTAAATAAATTATCCACAATTCTGAAAACAAAATCTTGTACTTCCGGATTAGATAAGTCAAGAACCAATTGGTTACGGTAATAAACCTCGGGTCTTTGTGGTTGTCGTATCACCCAGTCAAGATGTTTTTCGTACAATTCACTTTTGGGATTAACCATTTCAGGTTCTATCCAGATGCCGAATTTAACTCCTTCTTTTTTAGCTTCTTTTGCCAGATATGCAATTCCTTGTGGTAGTTTTTTTACATTTTCCTGCCAATCGCCAAGTCCGGCATTATCGCTGTTTCTAGGGTATTTATTGGCAAACCAACCATCGTCCAATAAAAACATGTCAACGCCTAACTCTTTCGTATCTTTAAATAAGGACGTGATTTTATTTTCATCAAAATTGAAAAAAGTAGATTCCCAATTATTCAATAATGTAAGTCTTTCGCCTTGTCCATCTAATATTTTTTCTTTTCTTGCCCAGTCATGCAGATTGCGGCTAGCTTCACCGATTCCCTTATTGGAAATGGTGTAAATAAATGAAGGCGTTTTGAAAACCTGGTTGGGCGGAAATGTGTATTCCGAACTATAGGGATTAATACCGGCAATCAAACGGAGATTATTATAGGTGTCTACTTCAAAATCATACTTGAAATTACCGGTCCATGCAAGCTGACAAAGAATAACTGTACCATCATTTTCCGAAGCCGGTTTGTCGAATGAAAGAATAAAATTAGGTGATTGTAGAAGCATGGCTCGAGTTCCCAACTTTGACTCGAAGGATTTGATACCGCGTGTAAGTTTGTTCTCACTTGGTTGCATTTCTTTTGCCCAACGACCATGAAAACTGGTCAGGTAAATATTTTTATTTGTAAAATATAAATTTGCAGAAGCATATTTCTGTAGCAATACAGCTTTTTTCTCGCTGTGCTGTATTTCAGTCCATTGCTCGATTAAATTTTCTTTTTTCCACACCTTGTAAAACAACGTAACCTGAAAGGGGTAAAGTGGGTCTTTGAGAATAATGCTCGTGAGCAATATATTATCATTTACCACCACTTGTTTGTGGCTGACATATTTTAACTCTAACGAAGTGTTTCCGTCGGAATGCTTTACCTGAATGGCCGGTTCTGAGATATTCCATGTGCCTGCAGGTGTATAGGCAACATTGTAAATACCATTATCAGTATCAGCATAATGATATAAACTTGAAATGTCGGAATATTCATTTGTATTTTTGAATGGCTCCCCGAAATAGACAGTTCTCACCCGATTTTCATTGTCAGTTTGCAGCACTATAGCGCTGTTTTGAGTGATTATAGGAATCGTTACTTTTTGTGCAGACAATTTGCTCAAACCAATCATTAAAACGAGGATTGTAATAGCTCTTTTTGAAAAACGGACGTGATTTTCTACAATCATAAAATTGATTTTTTAAGGTGAGAACGGTGAGAACGGTGGATGACTTATTTAGCTCAAACAATGGTACGATTCAAAAAAACTTTTCTGAACATCTGAAAAACAATGATGTTTTCGTAACCATCAATTGTCTTAATCCAGTTTTTGAGTATGCCGTTTGTTTCGTATTTTTCTTTCTCAAAGAGGTTTCGACTTGCTATATTGGATTCGGAGATATGACAATAAAGTTGATCTGTTTTGAGAAAATTGAAAACATAATCTTCTACCAGATGCAACGCTGCTCTGGCATATCCTTTTCCCTGAAAAGCCGGATCTACAAAGAGCCCGAGGGCAATGCGGCTATTGTGAATGTCGAAATCAAATAAATCAACAGTGCCAACTGTTTCACCAGTCTGACGGCTTACCATCATCAGGCGTAGCTGTTTGTTTTCGTAAATATCTTTATCAGAATCAACGATATATTGTTTTAGGACGAAGCGGGAGTAAGGGTTGCGGGTATTACCCACGTCCCATAGTTGCGGGTTGTTTTCCCACGCATAAAGCCTATCCAAATCTTCAGGTTCTATGGCTCTGAGTAGTATGTTTTCGTTTTCAAACAACACGGTGTAATGATGATTTACAATTGATAATTCAAACTTGATTATCCAAAGATTGATTTTAAAAATCCTTTTCTTTTAGGAAGCTTATATTCCGGTTCAATTTCATTTGTTATCGGGTCAAAGAATTTGCCGTTCATTATCATACGGTAAATTACGCCCCAATCGGGTAGCCCACCTAAGTTTCGGTCGTCGATAAATAAATCGGCTTTAAGCTTACGGGGTTCGGGGTGCTCTGCCGATTCTTCGGGGTAATTACTGTTTATTGCATAAAACTCCAAACCTTTGTTTCGGCAATATTCCACAGCTTCTTTCAGCTCCACGCCTTCTCGCACCGTCCATAAAACCAGTAAATTGTCAGGGCTTTGCTGTAAACGTTTGAGTGTGTCAATAGCAAATGGAATTTCTTTTCCAATGTTAGGATATTCGTGAGTGACAATGGTTCCGTCGAAATCTACTGCTATAATCATAACTTAGCTTGAAAATTATAAAGTATAAAGAAAGCTGTTTGCTTTTCTATTCTTCAGTGTTGTCTTCCAGTTTGAGATCTGAAATTACCTTACCTTCTGTAGGTTTGCAAAAGAATAGTGCTATGGCTGCAATAAGAGCACAAAAAATCATAGATTCTGTGCGAATTATGTAGAAAATAACAACACTCAACACTAATCCGAAGCCAACTGCCAATAAACGCCAGATTGCGCCGGTTACGTATTTATTTATTTTTGTATAATTATCTTCAATAGCTGCCCATTTTTTTGTGCTTTTATGGAAAATGGCTAATGCAGTTGGAATGGAAACGATGATATACAGAATGACAATCGATGATAAAGTTATACTTAGCGAACTCTTGGGGTCAACACTCGTTGCGCTGGTCATATTGATTAAATAACCAACCATGGTGCTTAATATTGTGACTGTATAAATGAGATAATAAGCAAGATGGATTCTTTTTACTATTTTTTCCATGTTTTTGTTTGACTTGTGTGTAATTAATTATTTAAATGAATTTGTAAATTCTACCCGGTTTAAAATAGAGCGTCCAAGAGTAACTTCGTCAGCATACTCAAGCTCGTCGCCTATGGCAATGCCACGCGCAATGGTGGTGATTTTTATATTCAATGGTGCCAGCTTGCGGAAAATGTAAAAGTTCGTTGTATCGCCTTCCATGGTGGTGCTTAACGCCAGAATTATTTCTTTTGTATTTTCAGCCTGAACCCGCTCGATAAGGCTTTCAATCTCCAGATCTTTCGGTCCGATACCATCCATAGGTGAAATAATACCTCCTAATACATGATACAAGCCACGAAATTGTTGCGTGTTTTCAATAGACATCACGTCCTTTATATTTTCCACCACGCAGATTGTTTCGTGGTCGCGCGACGGATTGTTGCAAATCTGGCACACTTCAGTATCTGAAATGTTATGGCATTCTTTGCAATATACAATTTCCTTACGTAGCTGAATGAACGCATTACCAAACACTTCCACTTCGTGAGTCGATTGCTTAAGTAAATGCAATACCAGGCGGAGGGCAGTTTTTCGTCCGATGCCGGGAAGCTTGGCAAATTCATTTACTGCGTTTTCAAGTAGGGAAGATGAAAATTGCTGACTGCTCATATCTTATTATCAATTCGACTGCAAATTTATAAAAAAAAACCGTTCAAAACTATTTTTGCCTGAAGCATTTGTGTTCGGGCATTTTTAGCTATTTTTGTACGGCTTTACTTGTAGCTGTCTCGAATATTAAACAATGATTTTGTTTAATTAATCTGCTTAAATATAGTCTTTTATATTGGCAGATTAGCATATTATTTTATTAGCACATTATTTCTATGTCAGGGATTTCCATTTTGTTGGTCATTGTTTTTTACTTTTCTGTTTTGTTGCTTATCTCATACGTGGTAGGCAAGAAAAGTACCGATAATGATGCTTTTTTTCTTGGAAACCGCAAATCGCCCTGGTGGGTGGTGGCTATCGGCATGGTAGGTTCGTCCATTTCGGGTGTTAGTTTTGTTTCGGTTCCGGGCTGGGTGGGCAGTACACAGTTTACGTATATGCAAACGGTTTTCGGATTCTTTTTCGGATACTTAATTATTGCCAATGTGCTGCTTCCGTTGTATTACCGGCTTAACCTGACCAGCATTTACACCTATCTGGAACAACGGTTTGGTAAATATACTTACAAAACGGGTGCTTCGTTTTTCCTGCTTTCGCGCACGATTGGTTCCGGAGTTCGCCTCTATCTGGTGACGCTTATTTTGCAACATTTGATTTTAGATGCCTGGCATATTCCGTTTGTGGTGACGGCTTTCGTGGCGGTTTTTCTGATTTGGCTTTACACGCACCGAAGCGGCATTAAAACTATTGTGTGGACGGATACGTTGCAAACCATTTGTTTGATTTCGGCTCTGGTGTTGTTGGTTTTTCAGGTTTCCAGGCAATTGGATATGAATCTGGGCGAATTTACCAGTAAACTAATCAAGGATGGACATTCACGTATATTCGTGTTTGATGACTGGCATTCGAAACAAAACTTCTTCAAGCAATTTTTCAGCGGAATATTCATTGCTATTGTTATGACCGGGCTCGACCAGGATATGATGCAAAAGAACCTGACCTGCAAAAATCTGCGTGATGCAAAGAAAAATATGTATTGGTATGGTGTTTCGTTTGTTCCTCTCAATCTTTTGTTTCTGACACTTGGAGCTATGCTTTTGATGCTGGCAACTAAAAATCATATCGCTTTGCCGGCTTCGTCGGACGATATTTTGCCTATGTTTGCTACGCAATATCTGGGACCGATGGTCACGTTTTTATTTGTAATAGGTATTATTGCAGCTACCTTTGCCAGTTCCGACTCGGCTTTGGCATCGCTCACCACTTCATTTTCGGTAGATATTCTGGGCGTTCAGCACAACGAACCGAAAGTGGCAGAGCGAAAAAGAAAATATACGCACATCGGCATGTCGGTGTTGTTTGTGGTAATCATGCTTGTTTTCAAAGCAGTGAATAACAAAAGTATTATCGACGCCATTTATACCATTGCCTCCTATACCTACGGACCTTTGTTGGGCATGTTTGCCTTTGGGCTGTTTACCAAACGACCTGTCCGCGACAAGCTGGTGCCTTATGTGGCAGTAGCTTCACCGCTGTTGTGTTTTGGTCTGAATTTACTCACCAGCACCTTGTTTAAGTACCCACTGGGCTACGAATTGCTGATGATAAACGGATTGATTACCTTTGCAGGCATGTGGATGGTGTCAGGCAAACAGTTGATAGTTGACAATTGATAGTTGATAATGGCGTTGAATCGTTTGAACTTCTGCACGGTAAACTTGTAACTTCTTTTCTTGTAACTCGTAACTAAAATTATTATGGATATAAAATCTGCCGAATTTATAATCAGCAACACTGATTATCTGAAATGCCCCGATAGCAAATTGCCCGAATATGCTTTTATCGGACGCTCCAATGTGGGCAAATCGTCGTTGATCAACATGCTTTGCAACCGCAAGGATCTGGCTATGACTTCATCGAAGCCCGGAAAAACTTTGTTGATTAATCATTTTCTGATTAATAATAACTGGCATTTGGTGGATTTACCAGGTTATGGTTATGCCACCGCGGGCAAGAAAATGCGCGATCAATTGCAAAATATTATTGAAAGCTATATTCTTAATCGGGAACAACTAACTTGTTTGTTTTTGTTGATTGACAGCAGGCTTGAACCGCAGAAAATAGACTTGGAGTTTATAGAATGGTTAGGCGAAAACGGTATTCCGTTTGCTATTGTATTCACCAAACTCGACAAACTTACACACGCAAAAGGAAAATCGAATATACAGTTTTATAAAGATAAACTTTCAGAACAATGGGAGGAATTGCCTCCGATATTCCTTACTTCCTCCGAAAAATATATGGGTAAGGATGAGCTGTTGGGTTATATTGATGGAATTAGTAAGAGTTTGTAGTTATTAACTGCGTGATATTCGCTTCGCGTTATTAATTGTTATTTGCCTTCGGCGTTTAGATACAATATCTGGTCTCGACGAAGGAGAGACTAATTAACGCGAAGCGAATATCGCCGAAGGCAAATATCACGAAGTTAATAACACCAAAGGTATTTTCAGAAAACGTTTGCACCCGGATTTTCAGATTCTCTTTTTCAGTTAGATTGTGTTCTCGTCAAAAATGAATATCATTGTGTTTTATTTGTAAAAATCTTTCATCTTAAAATACTATGCTGAACATTCAAAAGAAGATGAGCAATGCTTTTCTGGCATTACTCGGATTGCCCGCCACAGCGGTTGGGTTTGCCTTGTCCACTCAAATAGCCGCCCTGAGTTGGATACTTTCCAATAAATATCATCTGGACATTCACGATGTGGCTTTCGTGTGGCTGGCCGGCCCGATTGCGGGAATTTTCGGACAGGTAATCGTGGGTCTGGTGAGCGATAATGTTTGGTTTATGGGCGGTCGCCGGCGTCCGTTTATCATGATTGGCGGAATGGTGAGCACCATTGCTTTCCTTGCACTGCCGCATATTCGGAGCATCTCTCACATTACAGGCATTTCCGACATCATTCTGATTGCTTCCATCATCGCTTTGTTTCTGGATTTATCCATAAACGTAACCTTCAATCCGGCCCGTTCTATCATTGCCGACCTGACTCCCGAAGGTAAAGTCCGCACTTCGGGCTACGTATGGATGCAGATTATTTCCGGTTTCTTTGGTGTGTTTGCTTATTTCCTCTCCATGCTTTTTGGCAACGAACTGTTGCTGTACATTGCTGCCGGAGTTGTTTTTGTAACTGCCGTTTTTCCTATTTTGTTTATTCAGGAAAAGAAAGATCTGGAAATTGCAAAGTCGGAAACTCAGGAAAAATACAGTGTAGGTCGCATATTCAAAGAAATATTTCCACTTTATGGTTTTCTGGCGTTTGGTATTTTTAGTTTGTTCTATCATTTCTTTACAGAAGCATTAACGCCCTGGCACAATCCGATTTTAATTGCGGCATTGGCCTATTCGGTTATAATAGGAGTAATTATTATCATTCGGGGATTAAAGAACACATCCAACGAAAACGAATTTCAAAAAATCATGCTGGCACACTCGTTTACCTGGGTGGCTTTTCAGAGCATGTTTATTCTGTCGGGATTCTTTATCGAGAATCAAATTCTGCCCAATATCGGGTTGAAAGGAATTACGGCTAACTGGTTTGCCGAAAAACTGACCGGAGTAAGCCAGTCTTCAGCTTCGTCGGTGGGCAATATCGTTTCACTCGGGTTCTTTATCCTGAATCTGATTGGCGCTATCTTTCCGTTGATACTTCAATCCATAGCCAAAAGAGTTGGTCGTGTGAAAACCTACATTGGTGCACTTTTCTTTTCGGCTATCGGCTATTTCTACATTGCCTATTTCAGCCGGGTGGAAGTTGATTTTTATATCGGCATGTTCCTCGTGGGAATTGGTTGGTCGGCGATGATTTCCATTGTATTTGCCATTATGAGCGAACGCGTGAATCCCGCCAAAATGGGATTGTATATGGGTGTCTTCAATCTGGCAGTGGTGCTTCCGCAAATGATGAGCAACGGGGTGGCCAATGTCATTAAAGCTACCGGAAACCACCATCTACTGTACGTTTTCTGCGGGTTGCTGGTTTCAACATCGGTTATTTTCTGGATGTTTGTCAAAGAACCGGAATCGTCGAAGGTGAGTTCAGGCGCTCCAAAAGGATGACATTGATAATGGTCAGTTGAAAATTGACAGTTGATAATTAAAAATCGCTATTTTACTTGTATCTTTGCGGTGAATTATTTCCCGCAGATTACGCCGATTCCCGCCGATTTTTTTCAGCGTTTTTAGCGTAATCTGCGGGAAAAACACATTATATCCATGAAGAAACTTCCTCTTATTGCACTCCTTTCGTTCGGCCTTTTCTTTTCGTGTAATACAAAAAGTGCGAAAACAACCGATGCGCAAACTTCCGACTCGCTCAAACTGAAATATGCCGAAGGCTTTGCCGTGAAGTATTTCTCCGGCTACAAAGAAGTCATTGTGTTTAGCCCATGGGTGAAAGGTACTGTTTACGCCCGCTATTACCTGGTGAAAGATGCGAATACCAAGACGCCTGCCAACGGAACGAAAGTGAAGATTCCACTGCAAACACTGGCTGCTACTTCGGTTACGCACTTCGAATTCCTAAGCC